>WNGR01000047.1_pt1 | contig 211137 bp, 169 predicted proteins | sample 5407581 | NCBI WGS metagenome assembly WNGR01 (sample SAMN13153383, study PRJNA577476) | soil metagenome | isolation source: 80 cm soil or saprolite under Garry oak tree replicate 2 | place: USA:California | collected 2016-06-15
GTTACTGCCGGATTAAGATGCGCATCGCTGCTTCCACATGCAATCGCCGTAAAAACGCCGGCCATCACGGCAAAAGCCCATCCCGCGGTGATCACGATCCAACCGCCGCCTTCGGCCTTCGATCTTTTCAGCAAAACGCCCGCCACGACACCGTCGCCGAGCAGAATCAGGATCATCGTGCCAAGAAATTCTCCGAGCCAGGCTGGGTTCATGAGTTCTCCGCGTCAGTTTTGTGCCCAATCGAACGATCGAGTCACGGCTTTTTTCCACCGGCGATAGAGGCGAGCTCTCTCGTCTTCCGGCATTCTTGATTTCCATACGCGATCAGTTTTCCATTTCGATCGCAGCTCATCAACGCCGGAATAAAATCCGACGGCAAGCCCCGCGGCATATGCCGCTCCGAGCGCTGTCGTCTCCTGCACAACAGGACGTACAACATCGCGATTCAAAATATCCGCCTGGAATTGCATCAGCAATTCGTTCCCAACCATGCCGCCGTCTACGCGAACGCCTTTCAATTCAATGTGCGCGTCCTCTTCCATCGCCTCAACCACATCGCGCGTCTGATAAGCCGTAGCTTCCAGCACAGCCCGCGCGAGATGGCCCTTATTTGCGTAGCGCGTCAATCCGGCAACAACTCCGCGCGCTGAATCTTTCCAGTACGGTGCGTAGAGCCCGCTGAATGCCGGAACAAAGTAGACGTCGCCATTGTCCTCCACGGTACGCGCCAAGGTTTCGATGTCGCTGCTTTTGTTGATCATTCCGAGATTGTCTCGCAACCACTGCACCAGTGCTCCGGTGATCGCGATGCTTCCTTCTAGCGCGTAGTGCGCGGGGGCCTTACCGAATTTGTACGCCACAGTCGTCAGCAGTCCGCAAGTTGAAGGCACAAGGCGGTCGCCCGTGTTCATCAGCAGAAAACAGCCAGTGCCATAGGTGTTTTTCACTTCTCCAGGCTGAAAACAAGTTTGCCCGACGAGTGCAGCCTGCTGATCCCCAAGGATCCCTGCGATGGGCACACCTCTCAACGCAGCTACCGTTGCTTCGCCATAGATTTCGCTGCTGGACCTCACCGCAGGCAGCATGCTCGCCGGAATATCAAACGCGTCCAAAAGCGCAGAATCCCACTGCAGTGTTTTCAGATCAAAGAGCTGCGTGCGGCTGGCGTTCGTCACATCCGTAACGTGAATACCTTTATTAGGACCACCTGTGAGATGCCAAATAAGAAATGCATCGATCGTTCCAAAGAGCAGTTCACCTGCCGCTGCCTTCTGCCTCGCGCCCGCAACATGGTCGAGCAGCCAGCGCGCCTTCAAACTGCTGAAGTACGTGCTCAGGGGAAGTCCCGTCGTTTCGCGAAAACGGTTCTGCCCGCCATCCGCGGAGTAACGCGCCACTTCATCCGCAACGCGCGTGTCTTGCCAGACGATCGCACTAGCGATCGCATTTCCTGTTTTCTTTTCCCAAATGACGGTTGTCTCCCTCTGGTTCGTGATCCCGACCGCAGCCAGCTCGGCGGCGGAAATTCCGCACGTACGCAGTGCTTCTTCAGCGACTTCTAGCGTTCTCGAAATAATTTCGGCGGGATCGTGTTCTACCCAGCCCGGCTTTGGATAGATCTGCTGGTGCTCCTTCTGCGCTGTGCCAACAATGCGGCCCTCGGCATCGAACACCATAAACCTCGTGCTCGTCGTACCCTGATCAATCGCTCCGATATACCGTTTCACGTTTCTAGTCCTCGCCGAGTCCGAGCTCATCGAGAAATCCGCGAATCTTGGTCAAGTATTCTGTTACTGCTGCAGCCGTATGTGTCGAATCCCATTCTTTCTCGCGTGCAAGCAGCGAAGCCACCACCGGCGTCGCTTCAATCGCATCTTTCCAACCATACATTTGCGCACCAGTGCGGCGCGCCAGCAGATCCTCGATCGTTTCCGCCATTTCGTTTCGGATGCAGTACACAATTTCCGCTTGGATCACCGGTAGTCCCTGGGCAATGCGCGCCTTCCAGCTCGAATTCTCTTTCAATAATTCCAAAATATTCGACGCACGCGTACCAAATTTCCCCGCAAGGTGCCGCGCCGTATCGGCGGGGAGAGAATACTCTTTCTCGATGCCCTTTGAGAAATCTTGGTCGTAACCGGTTGCACCTGCCAGCGGATACTGTTTTGTCAGGCAGGGGGCAACTGGCCCGCCCATCTCGCGCTGCACGGCGTTGATCGTGTCCTCGGCCATCAATCTGTGGGTGGTCCACTTGCCGCCAAGTATGCTGATTAGCCCGCTTGAGCTGTCGAGTTCTACTTCATGGTCCCGAACTAGTTTGCTCGTATCCGCTTGCCCCTGCTCCGAAACCAACGGTCGCAACCCGGCTATTCCACTCTTCACTTGTGTGCGCCGTAAGGGAACTTTCAGATACGGATTTAGCTGCCGCAGCAGATAATCAGCTTCGTCTTTTTGCACCATCATCTTCGTTGTAGAAGTTACTTCGTCATCGGTCGTGCCGACAAGCAGGCGCTCTTGCCAGGGAACCGCAAAGATCACACGTCCGTCTTCGGTCTTCGGCACGAGTAGTGCGTCCATTCCTGGAAATGTCTCCGCCGAAAACAACAGATGCACTCCTTTGCTTGGCCGCATTCTGGCCGCAAGCAACGGATTTGCCAGCGCCCGCACTTTATCTGCTCCTGTGCCGGTAGCATTCACAAACTTGCTCGCTGCGACGGTGAACTCCTCTAGAGACAATTCATCGCGCACGATCCCACTAGCAAGCTTGCCGCTGTTATCGCGGCCGAAGCTTGTAAGCCGGCTATAGTTAAGGGCTGTTCCGCCTACCCTTGTGAATGTTTCGACGAGCGCCAGATCATAACGCGCGTCATCGAATTGGCCATCCGAATAACACACCGCCCCGCGCAGACCTCCGGCCTTCAAGCCTGGCATGCGCTCTAGTGTTTCTTCCCGCGACAAAAAGCTGCTCGGAAATAGGTTGCTCTTCCCAGCCACCGCGTCGTACATCTTCATCCCCGCCAAATAGTAAGCGGCTCTGGCCCACGAATATACCGGCACCAGGAAGTGAGCCGGATGCGCCAGGTGTGGCGCATTCGCCAGCATGTAGAGGCGCTCATGCAGCGCCCTTTTCACCATGCGATATTCTTCGAGGTTCAAGCTCTTGACCGCCTGCTCGAGGTACCGCACACCTCCGTGCACCAGCTTTGTCGAAGCGCTCGAGGCGGCCGCCGCAAAGTCTCCGGCGTCCAGAAGCACGGTGCGCAAGCCGCGTAGTTGAGCGTCCAAAGCGCATCCCGCGCCCGTTGCCCCGCCGCCGATCACGCAGAGGTCAAAATTCGCTTCTTTCGCCGAAGCTTTTTCCGTCGACCGGGGTTTCATATTTGATCGTCCAATTGATAGTTCTGGTGAGGTAAAGTGCGTGCATGATATCAGGATTACCCGGAAAGCCCGCGCCGCATCTAACCATAATGAAGCAAAGAAAGGGAGTAAAAGAATCATGAACGCTAGGATTCGCACGGCAATGCTGCTAGGCGCGCTGGCTCTTGTTTCCTCCGCGACAGTACTGGCTGAAACGCCTAATCCCGTTGCACCCGGTAAGGCCACAATCACAGTTACTGCCATCGGAAAGAAAGATACCGCCCCGCCTTCTGTATCTAAAAATGACGTTCAACTTACTGTAAACAAAGAGAGAAAGCAGATCGCGGGTTGGGAAAAAGGAGATGCTCTCGGTCTTGCCATACTGATCGACGACTCGCTCGACTCGAGCGCCGCCAGCCAATGGAATGATCTGAAGGGATTTATCATGGCCCAGCCGGCAAACACTGCTGTCGCCGTGGCGTATGCTTCGAACTCTACTGCCGTGATTGCTCAAGATTTTACGACCGACCACGCTCTGGCCGCGAAAGCTCTCCGCATTCCACGTGCACAACTTGGCGCGGGGTCCAGCCCCTACCTTGCGGTACTTGATTGGCTGAAGCGTTGGCCAGACACGGGCAGTCGCCGTTCGCTGTTGCTCATTTCTTCCGGTATTGATTACTTCCGCGGTGCTTGGGGGCCGTTTTATCCGGACGTAGATACGGTGGTCTCGAGGGCGCAGCGCGAAAACGTCAATCTCTGGAGCATCTACTCTCCCGGAATTGGCCATCGCAGCCGTTCCTTCGCGCTCTCCAATCTGGGCCAGAACAACTTGAGCAAAATGACTGACGAAACCGGAGGCGAGTCATATTATCTTGGCACCAGCGCTCCCGTTTCCTTCAAGCCGTATCTGGACGAACTTCAGCTGCATCTGGGCAATCAATATCTGCTGACTTTCGCGGGTGACGGTGGCGCAAAGGGAAAATTCGTGAGAATACAGATCAAGACAGAGCTCCCGGAAGTGGAGTTCTCGCACGCCAATAATGCGTTCAATGCTCCGTCCAAGCAGTGAAACTTTCTGACACATCCTACCCTACGATGGAACGCTCTCCTGATTTAAGGGAGAGCGTTCTCTTTTTGAGCGTCTTGCCTCTCCTGGCAGGCAGGATTACACTACCTGACGGTAAATGATGCCTTTCGTTGTCTAATTGAATCGATTTAATACAGGAGAATCCGAGATGCCTGGGTTGCGAATGAAGACGCCGCGGTGTGTCCCTGGACTCTTCTTCTTCTCTGTCAAGCGCACACTGACGGTCAGTTCCACACTATTGGCCATGTACTTTTTCCTATCAGCTCGAGTCTCCGGGCAAACTGTTCTTCGCGACGGCTGGAAAGTCGAGAGTTCTGCGCAGGTTCGAGCTTCAGGGGACAAAATTTCCGAGCCCGGTTTTTCAACTCTAGGCTGGTATGCGACTTCCGCCCCCAAAACTGTCTTCGCCGTCCTTGTTGAAAATGGCGTCTACAAAGATCCCTACTACGGAATGAATCTGCGCAATTTCCCCGGTGTCGAATACAAAATCGGCGGTCAATTCGCCAATGAGGAAATGCCCACGAACAGTCCTTTTGCGGTTCCGTGGTGGTATCGCAAGGAATTCGAAATTCCTGTAACCGATCATGGCAAACAGATATGGATGCAGTTTCGCGGCATCAACTACCGCGCCGACATTTGGATCAATGGCAAGAAAATCGCTGGACCCGAAGACGTTGCAGGATCGTTTCGTCGCTACGACTACAACGTGACGCCGTACGTACGCCCGGGTGGAAAAAACGCCGTGGCGGTCGCCGTCTCTGCGCCAAACGCCAGCGAGCTTGGCATCACCTGGGTGGACTGGAATCCCACGCCGCCCGACAAAGATATGGGTTTGTGGCAGGAAGTTGTGCTTTCAACGAGTGGTCCTGTCGCATTGCGCCATCCGTTTGTTGAAACGAAACTCGACCTGCCGAAAGCCGAACTCGCTCACTTGACCGTCCGCGCATTTGCATCAAACGCAACAGCCGAGCCCCTAAAGGGAACTCTCCGCGGAAAAATCGAAGGTGGCGGGCTCAACGTGGAATTTGCGCAGGACGTGGAGCTCGCCGCGAACGAATCCAAAGAAATCACCATTTCTCCTGAAATCATTCCAGGACTGAATCTCCTCCGGCCGAAGCTCTGGTGGCCTTACCAGATGGGCGAACCATTTCTTCACAAGCTAACTCTTGAATTCATCACGCCGCAAAAAGTGGTTTCGGACACGCAGTCCATTCATTTTGGAATCGTGCAGACTGATTCAGAAATGACTCCTGAGGGTTACCGATTGCTGAAGGTGAATGGCAAGCCCGTCCTGGTCCGTGGCGGCGGTTGGGCGCCGGACATGATGCTGCGCGTGGACGAATCGCGACGCGAAGCGGAATTCCGGTACGTGAAGGAAATGGGCCTGAACACAATTCGCTTGGAAGGGAAATTAGAAGACGAATCTTTCCTGGAACGCGCCGACCGCGACGGGATCCTCGTCATGGCGGGCTGGTGCTGTTGTGATGCGTGGGAGAAATGGGGCAAATGGAACGAAGAAAATAAACGCGTTTCGGTGACATCGCTTCGTGATCAATTGCTCCGGTTGCGAAGGCATCCGAGCCTTTTGGTTTGGTTGAACGGGAGCGACAATCCGCCTCCCGCGGATCGCGAGCAGGCCTATCTCGGCATTGAAAAAGAATCCCACTGGCCGAAGCCGGTCATCTCATCCGCCACCGCGAAGAAAGCGGAAGTTACGGGTGACTCCGGGGTAAAAATGAGCGGCCCTTATGATTATGTGCCTCCCAATTATTGGTTGCTGGACACAAAGGCCGGAGGCGCTTACGGCTTCAACACCGAAACAAGTCCTGGCCCTGCCGTTCCGTCCCTCGAAGAACTAAAAACATTCATTCCCAGGGACAAACTTTGGCCGATCGGTGAGGAGTGGAATTTTCACGCAGGCGGCGGCGAATTTAAGAACATCGACCTTTTTACCCACGCGCTAGAAATGCGGTATGGAAAAGCAAAAGACGCCGCCGACTACGCTTGGAAGTCGCAAGCCATGACCTACGAAGGCCAGCGCGCGATGTTTGAAGCGTATGGCCGCAACAAATACAAATCCACTGGCATCGTTCAATGGATGCTGAACAACGCCTGGCCAAGCCTCATCTGGCATCTGTACAGCTATGACCTGCGGCCCGCCGGCGGTTACTTCGGTTCGAAAAGCGCGCTTGAGCCGGTTCACGTGCAATTTTCTTACGACGACCGCACCATTGCCATTGTGAACAGCACGCAAAAGCCGCAGAACGGGTTGAAAATCGTCGCCAAGCTCTACGACATTTCCGGCGCGGAGAAATTTTCCCGCGAAGCCACGGTCGACGTCGCCGCCGACGGTGTCGCGAAGTCCATCGCCGTTCCGGAACCTGCCGATATTTCCACTGCCTATTTTTTGAACTTGCAGCTTCTTTCTGCGACCGGCGAATTGCTCAGCCGAAATTTTTATTGGCTGTCAACGAAACCTGATGAGTTGGATTTTCCGAAAACAGAGTGGTACTACACTCCGCAGACCAGTTTCGCGGATTTTTCCACGCTGCAGAATTTGCCGAAAGCCACCCTCCGGACGACTCTTCACCTAGCCGTCGGTAGCGAACAGGATGCCGCGTTCAGTGTAAGTCTCGAAAACGCGAGCAACAGCGTCGCCTTCCTCACTCGACTCCGCCTCGTGAAGGGCAAAGAGCAAACGGAAGTTCTTCCCGTCTTCTGGAGCGACAATTACATTTCATTGCTTCCGGGAGAAAAGCGCCAGGTTACTGTGAATGTTCGCAAGAGGGAACTCGCTGGCGCGGATCTAACACTTCTTGTCGACGGCTTCAACGTGACGGCGGCTATCGTCCACGCGGCAAAGCAAAAGTAGCGCCTCCTCAGAACCAATCGGAGCGATAGGCGACCCACCACGAAGCAGCCAGGATAGGAACCGTCGCCGCAAGAGCCCACCAGAACGGAAGCGTGAAATCCGCGACGAGTCCGAGGCCGGCAAACGCCAGCCAGAATATTTTTCGCTGCATCTTTAGAGCTTACTGCGAAATTCGTCGAACGAACTTAGGAGTGCGGAACGGTCACTAGTGCAATCACTTTACGAATTGCGGAGGCTCGCCCTTCGACCAAGGATCGTAGGTCACAAATAGATGCACTCGGTCAGTGACGGTCGGATGATCGAAAAATAGAAATACATACGCGGCACTCGGATCAGGATCAACGAAAACAGATTCTCCATACTTTTGAAAGGAGATCGCGGACGCCTGTCCCGGATCGGCGAGAATCCCATGTGTGACCTCCAGACCATAAACGTCCGCCTGATTCTCCATATAGCGGCTGAAAGTGTTTGCCGCCACCGTCGCGGCAAATCCATACAATGTGATGAGCAACAAAAGTGCCGGCAGAGACGCCCAGTCATCAAGGTTCCGGATGCTCCAACTCCCCCCGTACGTTGAAAGCAACCAGCCGATACTCCGCCTACCCAAATAAAGAAGTACAAAAGCCAGCAGAGAAAAAAAGACCAAACCCTTCCAGATATGACCGAGCGCATAGTGACCAAGTTCGTGTCCAAAGATGGTCAAAATTCCGTCCGTTGTCTCCGCCGCAAAGCAAGTGTCCCAGATTACGATTCGTTTTGATGCGCCGAATCCGGTGACATACGCATTGCAATAGATGGTCTTGTCACTCGCTTTCATCCAGAACATTCGTTCCGGCGAAATCTCCATTCCGGCGCGACGCGCGATCCGCTGCAATTCGGGAACGATTGCTGGAGCCTTGGCGCTGAGCGGCTGGAACTCGTTGAACATCGGATCAATCACATAAGGCTGCAGGAAAAAAAAGAACAAGAAAATTGGCAGCGCGATCAGCCAGAAGTAAAACCACCAGCGTTGCGGGCTGCGCCGAATGATCGCGTAAAGGAGCAGCGTGAGGAGCGTCGCAGCCAGAATCGTCAGCGACTGTATTTTGAACCAGTCGCCTGTCCATGAACCCCACGATTCGATCGAGATTCCATATCGCTTGAACAAAATTTCACTGAAGAGGTCGAGCGGCAGTTGAAGCAGCGCAATGGTCACAATCAGAAGCGGAACGTAGATTACCACCTGGATGTATCGTTTGCGGCTCGTCGATTCGGCCCAATCTCGAAACTTTGCCGAAACTCTTCGCTCGAGGATGAACCACAAAACGAACACGCCATAGGAAAACGAAAACAGCCGAAATGAAAACCGAATTCGTCCGAGCGTTTTGGCCTTTCGGTAAAGTTCCGGCGACAATGTGTAGGCCGTGATTCTTTTCGGCCCTGCATTTGGCATGGCGTTTGCCGCCTGCCTAGCCGCGCCTCCGGCAGAGCCCGATGGCGTTGGCGATGATGCAGTTTGGGGTGGCGGTACGGCTCGACGTTGCTCGAGCGCGGATGCATCCTGCGTCACGAGCGTCGCGAAAAACAGAAAGCAGCAAAGTGTTATCGAGCGATTCAAGAGAGCCCGCTTTTTGTCGAAACGTGGAATTCAGGCAGTCGACCTGTCGGGAAGCAGAATCAAGCCAAAAGTGGGGAGAGCATAGCATGCTCCCGAGATTGGGCGGACCTGAAAGACAAAGCGGGACACGGCAAACCGTGCCCCGCTCTTTACGACCCAAGACTCAAGCAACTATTTTCAGTGAACGGCTCGAGGAGAATCCGCCGGTTTTGATTTCGGTCCAGCAGAGGGAACCACCGGCGGTGCGATCGGCTCTTTTTCAAGAGCGTTCTCGAGCGCTTCATCGAGCGTGTGCACATACGTGATCTTCAAATCGCCCAGCAACTCCGGCGGAAGATCTGCCTTTGCGTTGGGCTCGTTGTCGGCCGGAAGGAGAACTTCCTTCACGCCGGCACGTTTTGCACCCAGCACTTTTTCCTTGATACCACCCACCGGCAGCACAACTCCGGAAAGCGTCATTTCTCCCGTCATTGCCAGGCGGTTCTTAACCGGCCGGCCGCTCAGCAAACTCACAAGCGCCGTCACCATCGCAGCGCCCGCCGAGGGACCGTCCTTCGGCACTGCGCCCGATGGCACGTGGATGTGAATGTCCTGCTTGCGGAAGAAGTCCGGATCGATTCCATATTTTTCCGCATTCGATCGCACCCACGTCAGAGCAGCCGTCATGGACTCCTGCATCACTTCGCCCAGATGTCCGGTCGTCGTGAACTGCTTTCCGCCGCGCATGCGGCTCGCTTCGATGAACACGATGTCGCCGCCCACTGGCGTCCACACCAGGCCCACCGCCACGCCGGGCTGCTTCACGCGCTCGTCGATTTCTCTTTCCGTGCGGAACTTGGGTACGCCAAGGAATTCCCGCACGACTTCGGGAGTCACAATCATTTTTTCCGTGTTGCCTTCCGCGAGACGCCGTGCCTGTTTGCGCGTGATCGTTCCAATCTCGCGTTCCAGGTTGCGCACACCGGCTTCTCTCGTAAAGCTATGAATAATTTCCTTCAAGCCTTCCTCGGTGAATTCAATCTGTTCGCCAAGTTTTATGCCGTGTTCAGTGGCCTGCTTGGGGATCAGGTATTTGTTCGCAATGTGGATCTTCTCTTCGCCAGTGTAGCCCGGCAGTTCGATGATCTCCATGCGATCGCGCAGCGGCTCCGGAATTGGATCCATCCAGTTTGCGGTGGCAATAAAAATCACCTTCGACAAATCGAACGGCACGTCCAGGTAATGATCACGGAACGTTGAGTTCTGTTCCGGATCGAGCACCTCCATCAACGCTGCCGAAGGATCTCCACGGAAGTCGCGCCCAAGTTTATCGACCTCGTCCAGCATGCAGACGGGGTCGTTCGATTCCGCGCGCTTCAGCCCCTGGATAATTTGTCCCGGCAATGCGCCGATGTACGTCCGGCGGTGTCCGCGAATCTCCGCTTCATCGTGCATCCCGCCAAGCGAGATGCGCACGAACTTGCGGCCCATGGCCCGAGCGATCGATTTCCCTAGCGAAGTTTTACCCACGCCCGGAGGTCCGACGAAGCAAAGGATGGGTCCCTTCATACCTGGCTGAAGTTTCTTGACCGCCAGATAATCCAGAATGCGCTCCTTCACCTTCTCGAGATCGTAGTGATCCTCGTTCAGAATGGCGTGCGCTTTCTTGATGTCGATCTCTTCCGCCTGGGTGCCGGAAGATTTTGACCACGGCAGCGAGGTCATCCATTCGAGGTACGTCCGCGAAACCATGTATTCCGCCGAAGCCGGCGTCATTTTCGCCAAACGCTTCAACTCGCGGTCGCATTCCTTCTTCGCTTCCGGCGTCATGCCGGCTTCTTCCACCTTTTTGCGCAGTTCGTCGATTTCGGCCTGGCTGTCGTCATGCTCGCCAAGCTCCTTCTGAATCGCCTTCATCTGTTCGCGCAACAGGTACTCGCGCTGATTCTGGCTCACCTGCTCTTGCACTTGTTCGTGAATTTTCGAGCGAAGCTCCAGCACTTCCAGTTCTTTCGAGAGTTCACGAATCAGCGATTCGAGCCGCTTCCGCACGCTCGCCGTTTCCAGCAACTCCTGGCGCACTAACGTTGAGAGAGACGGCAGTGTGCCCGCGATAAAGTCGGCAAGCCGGCCTGCGTCGTCTATATTTGCAGCGACCGCTTGCAGGTCGTCGGAAAGTTGCGGTGAATGCCCGACTACGTCGCGAAACAGGTCCTGTGCATTGCGGTGTAGCGCTTCAAGTTCACTGTCCTGTTCGCCGAAAACGTCCGGCATTGCTACAACTTGCGCGGTCAAGAACGGCTTCAGCCCCAGCAGGTCTACGATCTCGAATCTCTGCAGGCCTTCGAGGAAGATCACCACGTTGCCGTTCGGCATCTTCACCGTCTTATGCACTTTGGCGAAGGTGCCCACCTTATGTAAATCCGCCGCAGCGGGATCTTCCACGCGGGGATCATGCTGGGCGACCACGCCCAAAACCTTGTCCTCACCTTGCAATGAATTAATCAGCGCCAGCGAGCTCTCTCGGCCCACCGTCAGCGGAAGGACAGCGCCTGGAAACAGCACGGTGTCTCTCACCGGCAGAATCGGCAACTGATTCGGTATCGGTATTTTCTCAGCCATTTGGTTCCTCAGTTCCCAAGGCGGCATCACATCGGAAAACCGCCTGTGAAAGCGTTAGATGCTGGCACAGCGAAAAGGGTACTGCGCAATGCAGTGATCTAAATCACAAAATCTTAGTCGAATACGCTAATATCTTAACACGACCTGCCGTTTGGCTCCAAACTCCATATTAAACGCTGTATTTTCTTTACTTTATGGCGATGTCCAGCCATGTCCTCTTCCGTCGCTTACCGGCCCGATTTCTTGAGTTCTCCCTCTTTTTGACGAAACCGGCTCATCAGGAAAGCAACCGCATCCTCCTTGGATGCTAGCTCCCCGTTCAGCTGGGCTTCCTCCACCTCCGCCAGAATCTTTCCTACCAGAGGGCCCGGGGCATACCCTAGCTGTAAAACGTCCTCTCCCGTGACGAGCTTCGCCGGCCTGACCACTTCCGGAGGCGTGAGCCTAAGGAAGCTCTCGACAAACTCGTACGCTTCCAGATTTCGGTGGCTTGAAAGGCAATCCAGTCGGTGAAGCGCCATATGCTCCTCGAAACGGGGAAGCCGCACGAACCGCTTGAGCGTGGCCAGCCGCATCCGTTTCACATCCTTGAACTTCATGTGATGCTCCACTAGCGAAAGAATCTGCTCCGTATCGTCGTTCGAGAATCGCAATCTGCCCAGGATTTCCTTCCCGATCGCGACTCCGACATCGACATGACCGTCGAATCGAATTCGGTCACCTGTCTCCGCCGCGGAGCGGAAAGTCGCCGGCTTGCCCACATCATGTAGGAGCACGCCCCAGGCCAATGTCGGGGAAACGCCGGCGGGCAGTCCCTCGAGCATCATCAGGGTATGAATCCACACATCTCCTTCCGGATGGAATTGCGGTGGTTGCTCCACGCCTTTCAGCGCTGCGATCTCCGGCAGCACAATTGACAGCAGCCAGCATGAATCCAGCAGCTCAAACCCTCGTCTCGCCGCGCCTTCTGTCACGAGCTTCGTGAGCTCTTCGCGAATTCTCTCCGCCGAAACCTGGCTGATTTCTCGCGCGTGCTTGCGAATCGCTTTGAACGTTTCCGGTTCGATCTCATATCCAAACCGTGCCGCGAAGCGCACCGCACGCAGCATGCGCAACTTGTCTTCCGCGAAGCGCCGGCCCGGTTCGCCGATCGCGCGTATGATGCCCGCGCGCAAATCCGCTTGCCCATCAACAAAATCCAGTATTTCGCCGGTGTCATGCCGCATCACCAGGCCATTGATCGTGAAGTCTCTCCGCTTTACGTCTTCTTGAGGTGAGTTTGCGTAGACTACACCATCCGGATGGCGTCCGTCGCTGTAGCCCAGATCCGAGCGAAATGTAGCGACCTCGACCTTAATTCCGTCGCCAGGAACCAGGATCACTCCGAATTGCGCTCCAACGGCCAGGCCCCCGGGAAAAAGCTTCAATACCTGCTCAGGCGTCGCGTTGGTCGCTACGTCATAGTCAGCCGGTTCGCGCTCGAGCAAAATATCGCGCACGCATCCGCCAACCAGAAACGCCTGGAATCGAGCGTTCCGGAGCGTGTCGCAAATCGAATTGGCCAGCTCTCTTGCCTGCATCAGGAAATTATGCGCTTACGCTGTGGATGAAAGAAGCTGCTATTCGCAGCGAAGAACCAGGCAGGTAATATCGTCGAATTGCCGCGTGACACCTACAAATTCATCTACCCGTTGCAACAAAAATTGCAATGAGCGCTGTGCATCCCAATCCGGCAAGTTGCGTATCGCGTTAATCCATCTCGCGTCGCTGAACTCTTCGCCCTTATCATTGAACGCTTCCACAACACCATCCGTAAAAAGGATCAGCGCGTCCTGCGGTGCCAGCTCCACGGAGCCGGTGTCGTATTTTGCATCCAGTGAAATTCCAAACGGCATGCCGCCAACGTCCAGACGCTCGATTCCTGAGGCATTGTGCCGCCGGACCACCGGCGCGTTGTGCCCGGCATTCACATACATAAACTTTCGAGTGGCAGGATCGTATTCCGCCAGCACCGCTGTGGTAAACCTCCGCCCATCCAGGCTATGCGCGCAGGCATAGCGATTCAGCCGCAGTACCAATTCCTCGAGCGCCACATCTTCCCGAGCTACCGTGTGCAGGCTGGCCTGGAACGTTGCCATCAACAATGCCGCCGGGACGCTTTTCCCCGCAACGTCGGCAATCACCATAAACAGTTTTCCGCCCTGTGCCGCATTGGCCAGCGGATAGAACGCGTCATAATAATCACCTGCCACGGAGTTCTGTGGCCGCGTGTGAAATGCAATATTCGCTCCAGCCACGCTCGGCGGATTCGATGGCACGAGCCAGCTCTGAATCTCCCGCGCGATTTCCAGATCGCGCTTCATGGTCACTTTGTCGGCCAGTTCGAGCGAAAGTAGCAGCAGAAACAGCAGCGCCGCCACCGCGTCAAGGTTCACATCGAATGTAAAAGTTCGGCTGAAGGAAACTTTCGGGCTGGAAAGGATCAGCATGACCAGCGCCCCAAACAGGATCATGCGGCGCGCCGGACTTAGCTTCATCAGCAGTGCCCAGAAAAATCCTTTGGCGATTCGAAATGGCCGCCGCCAGCGCGGCAGCTGCTTGATCTCTTCCCAATTGACGTCTTTGCCGTAGAAACCGTAGCTGGCGCGCGCGTCCGCGGTGAACTGTTTCAGCAAATCGTCCCATTCGCGGCCTTCGCTGATTTGATCCCACATTCCGGGAGTGCGTTGATTTTTTGGATCGATTGGAGGAGGTGGGACTGGGCGCATCGAGAGAGTATAAAGCAGGTCGCTACCAGCACGCGTTAAATGGATATTTTTTCTGCTGTACGGAAAAAGTTTAGTCTTCCCGGCGGAGCGATCCGCCGAACTGCACTTTGTCGAAACCAAAGCGATCGCGCAGAGAATCAGCTGCCCGCGAGAGCTTGTCCAGTTTTGCGCGCCGCGATGGATCGAGAAGATCGAGTTGTTCGTTTCCGTGTGTGAGCCCGCTGAACGCTACTCCCAGCAAACGGACTTTCCGCTGCGGATTACGGTGTTCGCGAAACAGCGAAAGAAAAGCCGCGAATGCGTCTGCATCAAACTGGATCGTCTCAGGCAGCGTTTTCGATCGTGTGTACGTGTCGAACCCGGCGTAACGAATCGTGAGAGTGAGCGTCCGCGAAGACAGTCCCGCCTCCCGCAACCGTTTGCAGGCCTTCTGGGAAAGATGGCTGAGCATGGATTCGAGCGCAACGACGTCAGTCGTGTCTTCCCCAAACGTGTGGTTGTGCGAAATGGACTTCGGTTCGGCATCCAGAACGAATTCGTAGGAATCGCCGCCGCGCGCTTTCCGGTACAGCGCTGTTCCCCATTGCCCAAAGATTTTCTCGAGTTTTTCTTGTGATGAATCAGCGAGTTGGTGGACAAATTCAATGCCGAGCGCTCGGAGCGCCCGCTCCGTCACTTCGCCGATGCCAGGGATTTTTCGCACCGGCAATTGCGCAAGGAACCGAGCTTCCTGGCCGGACGCGACCCAAAGCAGCCCGCGCGGCTTCGCCTGGTCGCTCGCAACTTTCGCGACCAGCCTGGTGGACGCGAGTCCCGCAGAGCAAGGAAGCCCCGTGGATTTCGTGATCGTGCGAAGAAGTTTGTCCGCAGCGGCGAACGGCGGCCCGTGCAAGCGTTCGGTTCCAGCAAGATCGAGATATGCCTCGTCGATCGAGACCATCTCGACGATGGGAGAAAACTTCCCGAGAATCGTTGCTACTTTGTCGCTCCACTCCCCGTACTTCGCGTGATGGCCATCCAGGAAAATCGCGTGCGGGCAAAGTTTTCCGGCCGTGCGCAGCGGCATCGCCGAGTGAATCCCGTATTTTCGCGCTTCGTAGCTGGCGGCAGAAACCACTCCGCGCTGATCCGGCCTTCCCCCTACCACCACAGGCTTGCCGCGCAACTCCGGCCGCTCGAGCAATTCCACCGAAACAAAAAACGCGTCCATGTCCACGTGCAGAATCGTGGTTTCTAGTGGCGGAGCGACCGCCACGCCGTCATGTTTCGCTCGAAATCGTGCCAGCTCCGGCATGCCACAAGCCTACGCCCAGCAAGGGCATCGAACAATAGGCGAAAGTGGCAAATCCTGGGGCGCTGGTTTAGATCGTGCGTTCGGCCGAGAGGATACGGGGGATGCCGGCCAAGTCGTTGGTGACGCCGACATTGGTCCAGGCTGGTCGATCGAGCAGCGGTTGGACGGCGGGAAGGGAATCGTGGCCCAGTTCGACGACGAGGATTCCGCCGGGCTTGAGGCGCGCGGCGGATTGGGTGATGAGATCGGCGTAGAATTCGTAGCCTTCTTCACCGCCGAAGAGCGCGATCGCGGGTTCGTGGTCGTGCACCTCGCATGCAAGTGTTGATGCTTCGCGGCGGCCAATGTAGGGAGGATTGCTTACGATGAGGTCGAAGAGAAGAGCCTGGTGATCAGCGACCGGCAACCCGTGTGCTTCTGGCTTTCGTTGGTTGCCGCGCAGGGACGCGGCGAGCGGTGATTCGGAGGCGGGCAAGCCGCCCAAGAGATTCGATTCAAGGAAGTGGATGCGATCGGCAAAGTGGAGACGCGCGGCATTGCGTTGTGCGACCGCGAGAGCAGCCGAAGAAACGTCGAGCGCATAGATGGACGCGGCAGGAAGTTCCTTGGCCAAGGCGATGGCGATACAGCCAGAGCCAGTGCCTATGTCGGCAATGACCAGGCCTTCGCCGGACATATTCGGCGATTGTTTTACGCGCAAGTCGCGGAGTGCGAGGCGATCGAGAGCTACTTCGATGAGGTGTTCGGTTTCCGGGCGCGGGATCAGGACGTCTCGAGTGACTTCAAACTCGAGGCCCCAGAATTCCTGTTTGCCGGTGAGATGTTGTGTGGGAACGCCTGCGGCGCGGCGTTCAATCCACGAGAAATAGTTTTGCGACTCGGATTCGGTGAGGGCGTCTTCGGGATGCGAGTAGAGCGAGGTGCGTGTGCGGCCTGTGGCATGGAGGAGAAGAAGTTCGGCGGCTAGCGTGTCCGACGGGACATGCGCTGCGCGAAGTTGCGCAATGCCGAGTTTGAGAGCGGTGCGGATGTCCATGCGTTAGAGGATTTAAGGATAACGCAGAGGCAGGGGCGTATGCTCCAGCTTCGCGGAAAATGCGAACGGAGATTGCGCGCTTCGCCTGCCTGCGCAGGCAGGCTCGGGAATGACGGTGCCGCAGGAATTGTGACGACTGACAAATTGGGGCGTTCGATCAGGCGTCGGCAAGTTCTTGTTTCAGGCGTTCGGCTTCGTAGTGGCCGGAAAGTCCGTCCACTAAGGGAGCAAGTTTACCTTCCATGACGTCGGTGAGCTGATGAAGCGTCAGGCCGATGCGGTGATCGGTGACGCGGTTTTGTGGGAAATTGTAGGTGCGGATTTTCTCGGAACGGTCACCGGTCTTGATTTGGCCGCGGCGTTCGGCCCCGAGCGCTGCTTGCTGTTTTTCGAGTTCCATTTCATAGAGACGGGAGCGGAGAACGCGCATGGCTTTCGCGCGATTTTTGATTTGCGATTTCTCGTCCTGCTGCGAAACCACCAGGCCGCTGGGAATGTGCGTGATGCGTACTGCGGAGTAAGTAGTGTTGACGGACTGGCCGCCGGGCCCCGAAGAACAGAAGGTGTCGATGCGCAAATCCTTCGCTTCAATCTTGATATCGATTTCGTCGGCTTCGGGGAGGACAGCGACGGTGGCGGCGGAAGTGTGAATGCGGCCCTGGGTTTCCGTGGCGGGAACGCGTTGCACGCGATGCACGCCGCTTTCATATTTCAGCTTGGAGTAAACCTTGTTTCCTGCAATGGATACCACGATGTCTTTTAGGCCGCCAAGGGAAGACGGCGAACTCTCGAGGACCTCGACTTTCCAGTTTTGTGTTTCCGCGTAGCGCGAGTACATGCGAAAAAGTTCGGCCGCGAAGAGAGCGGCTTCGTCGCCACCAGTACCGGCGCGAATTTCGACGATCACGTTTTTTTCGTCGTTCGGATCTTTCGGCAGCAGCAAGAGTTTCAGTTCGCGTTCGACGATTTCCTTGCGCTCGGTGAGCTGCTTTTCCTCATCGTGCGCCATCTGCTTCATTTCCGGGTCTTCGGCTTCGAGGACCATCTGGTGCGCACCGGCAAGATCTTTTTCGATTTGCTTGAATTCGCGATGTTTGTTGACAATTTCGGCGAGTTCGGAGTGTTGCTTGGCAAGCTTCTGGAAACGCGACGAATCGGAAACGATTTCGGCCGAAGAAAGTTGCTGCGTCATTTCTTCGTAGCGATTGCCAAGCTGATCGAGTTTTTCAGAGAGCGTGAGGACTGCCATTGCTAAATTCCTTTCAATACTTTGTTAGGAGCTCGCGCAAAGTGGCGAGTTTATGGATGATTCGTCGCGAGAATGGAGTAAAGCGACTCCGCGGCGCGATGGTGCGTCGCTACAGGAGGGCCATGCTAATGGAAGGTAGAAAATCTCATAGCGCTATGGCTAGGATATCGCCAACACGGTTTCAACGCAAATCACGATTGCGAGATTGCTGTAAGATGAAGCAACCGCAGATGGCCACCTGAAGGTGGCCACTACAAGGCTTTTGAAATGGCGATTGAAGAAAATCTGGTTGACGAACCGCAGGCGGCGCAGAAGTTGGAGCTCGGGGCGGATGCGGGATTCTTGTGGGATTTTTGGTATCCGGCGGCCAGGAGTGCGGAGATACGGGGGCGGGGGCTGGTTAAGGCGATGTTGCTGGAAGTGCCGCTGGTTCTGGGGCGAACGGATACGGGTGCGGCGTTCGCGATGCGGGATTCTTGTCCGCACCGGGGGATACCTCTTTCCTATGGGCGGTTCGATGGGAAGAACCTGGAGTGCAGCTATCACGGGTGGAAATTCGACGGGTGCAGCGGACAGTGTGTGGAAATTCCGTCGCTGACCAACCAGGACAAGCTGAAGGTGGAACGGATTTTTGCCGGGCATTATCCGTGCGAAGAGCATGATGGGTATGTTTGGGTGTATATGACCGCGGGCGGCCGCAAAGCGACCGACTCTTTGCCTGGCTCGCGTTTGCCGCAGAGACTATCTGATGCGCCGAAATTGGTTACCTTCAGTAAGCGATACAAGAGTACGCATCTGGCGTGCGATCTACCTTCACATGTGGATCAGGGGATCATCGGGCTGATGGATCCGGCGCATGGGCCGTTTGTGCATCAATCGTGGTTCTGGCGAAGCAAGACGAGCATTCACGAGAAGGCGAAACAGTTTGAGCCGATTCCGAGCGGGTTCAGAATGAGTACGCATTCGCCGAGCACAAACAGCGCGCCATATCAGGTGCTGAAAAAGATGACCGGCGCGCCGGTGACGACGACGATCGATTTTGTGCTGCCAAACATGCGGACAGAAGAGATTCGCAGCGGGAAGCTGTGGTTTTCGAGTTTGACGACCGTGACTCCCGTGAGGCGCGATTTGAGCCGGATTGATTTTCTGGCGGCCTGGAATGTACCGCTGCCGGTAACGATTTTTCGCGCGTTTGCGAAAACGTTTTTGCGGCAGGACCAACAAACGATGATTCAGCAGGCGGAGGGTTTGAAGCATCATCCACGGTTGATGTTGATCGATGATGCGGACCGTCCGGCGAAGTGGTATTTCGCGTTGAAGGCGAATTTGATCGAGGCAAGACGGACGGGCGCCGAGATGCTGCACCCCATGGATGGCCCGGTGACGCTGAGGTGGCGGTCCTAGTTCTAAAGGTCTTACCTAAAACGCATGTCCTCAGACCCGCCATAATCGCCGCGCGAAGATGCTTGTCAATCGATATCAGCGAATTCTGAAGAAACCGCACCCGTCTGAAGACCGGCCACTACAGGTGCGAGTGCGAGACTTACAGGAACATGGCGGATGGAACAATGAGAATCGTTCGAAGGGCTTTCGGGGTCAGCGGAGTTTTGCGAGGTCGAATTTTGCGGTGACGTGCTGGCCGGCGGGAGTGATGACCTCAACTTGCGCGGGCTGGGCTTCGAATCGGTCCGCGTCGAATTCCAGCCAGACGATGGTGCCGCGGAGAGTGGAGGAAGCGTCTCCTGGGGATGATGAACCATATATGGGGTCGGCGCGGACGTCGCTGGGTTCGAACACCTGATCGTCCTGCGAGAGTGTGAAGCGGAACGCCTGCCAGAAATCTTCCGGATAGAGGTGGCGATTGAGTTCGCCGGCGATGTCGTCGGCGGTACGAACGGCGTCGTCATAGGTATAGGTGGCTGTGAATTCTATTCGGACCTGGAGAAGAAAAGTATCTCCGCGACCGTGATAGTCAGCAGCGGCTTGCTGGGCACTGTAGCCGGTGGAGTGCTGGCTCGAGTTAGTGACGACCTGCGCGTAAGGGGTGAGCAAGTGGATTTCGGAGACGTAAGGACCCTTATCCGGAAGAGGAAGGGAGCGGGTGTAGAGTTTGAGAAAGTCGGTGGTCTTTTGATCATTGCGCTGACCGAGGAAATAGGCTTCGCGGACGGCGATATCGGTAAGGGGGATTTCGAAGGCGACGGTTTGCTGCGGAAGCACTAAGAGTGCTGCGAAAACAGCGCACAGGGAAGAGAGTCGTTTGTTTTTCATACTGGCAGATGATGACAGGTCGGGCTGCCAAAAACGAAAAAAAACGACAAAACGATTATCGCTGAGGTAGAGAAGAAGAGGCGAGGCGGCTCCAGAAGACTAGTCCGAAAGCAGAGCCAGAGCCAACGAAGACGGAATAGAGAGGATTAGCGGGCGCGGGGTTCACAACTGATCAAGAGGGCACGATCGTGCCGCTACGGATGTGAGAAGGGACTCGCCAGCTTAGATGCGGCGGGTGACGTTCGGGAAGTCTAGCCAGACTTTTACACCGCAGAAGTGGGAGCCTTCGGTGCAGATGGGAGTGGTGACGCCTGCGCGGAGGTGGCAAGGTGGACCGATAAATTTGGTGAGTTGCGGATGGACTTCGCGGAGCTGGGCGATTTCGTCGAGCGAGGATTGATAGATTTCTTCCTGGGCATTGAAGCAGGTGCGCATCGTCCATTTGTGGAGGAGATGGAGGAGTGAACCGGAGTCGACGAGGCGAATGGACTTGGCGTTGGGAAGCAGATAGAGCGCGATTTCGAGAGGGACGCCGCGATCGAGCAATTCATTCTTGGAGTGCCAGGCATCTTCCATGGCGCGATCATAAACTTCGCGCGCGCGGGGATTGGATGCGAGAAGGGCGGGCGTGATGTAGTCGGGTTCGCGAGTGTCGGAAAGTGTGAGCAGAGGACGCGAGCCTGGGATCATACGGTGGCGTTGATCCTGACTGTCGGCAGTGTGACTGATTTTTTTGGCGAAGGTGTAGTTTGCGTGCTGGAGAGCACGCATCATGGGAGCGTGGACGCCGACATTGAGAGTTTCGAGGCGATAGAGATTGCGAGAGGGATTGAGAAGGCGGTCGAGGGCTTCGGAGTCGGAACAATCCGCGGCGGAGAGGCCTAGAACGGTGCGATAGGCGTTGGCGATGACAGCGGGAGCGTTCACGGAATAGTCGAGCAGTGCGGTGGTGCGGCCGTTGAGCTGGCTGTCGAATTCTTTGGCGAACTGATCGCCTTGCGTTGCGCGGGGAAAGTTTCCTAACGCGGAGTCTGTTAGTACAGCTTGTTCATCTAAGAGTTTGTCAGGCAAATCCTTAAACCCTGCAACGTTTTTCAACGCAGGGTCTCGAAGTACAGACCCTGCAACCCGCCACTCGGGAAGTTCGTTCAGCGGTTCGGTTCCAAAACGATCGAAAAATTGTGGATCGATTTCTTTAACCAGAGCGACCATTCCGCCGATGATGGCACGGGCTTCGCTGGGTGTGTCTGACGCAGCGCACATGCGCCAGAGGCGATGAAGAACGATGCCGGAGACGGTATGAACCATCGTGGTGAATGCGGCAACCGGGAGAACATAGCGTGCGATTTCAATGGCGCGTTTTTCAGCGGAACGCTCGATTTTCTGGATGCGTTTGGGATGCGACATCGGGCCGACGTGCCAGATGTCGAGAAGGATTTCGCGGGCTTGCGGAAGAAGGAGAGAAGAAAGTTCGCGATAGTAGGACCAAGCACGGGCGATGGCGCGTTCGTAGATGGCGCGGGATTCGGCATCGAAGAAGAGAGAGCCAGGCGGGACGTAGGCCTGTGTGCGGTCCATTCGAACGTAGCGCTGGCTCTGCTGCTCGGAATTGTAGAAAGGATGGGCGTGAAGGAAAGACCAGACGAATTGACGGCTGATATTTTCGAGACCAAATTCGAAATGCGCATGTTGATAAACCGTGTGGTGGCCGCTGAAAAAAGTGGCGGCGCCGATGTTGAGACGCTGCTTGTCGGTGACTTCTTCTGGCCCGATGAGACGAGAGGAGTAGCAAGTGCGCGCGGCGGCGATTGCGGAATCGAAGGGATGCGCGGAGGCGTTGCGGAGAGTAATGCGCGGTGGAGCGGACTCAACGAGTTCGCTGGGATCTCCGCTTTGAAACATGCGCGATTGGGTGGCCACAGTAGGGAATCATTTTACACGGAGGGACGGCGAAAAGCGTGATTTGTGACTGGTGTGAGTGTGGCTCAAAAAAAAGGACAGCCATGAAGGGCTGTCCTCGGAATGCTCGCAACGTCGGACTGCGATTACTTTTTTGCGGCAGCGGACTTTGCGGCGGCATCCGCGTATTTCTTGGTGAAGCGCTCGACACGGCCAGCGGTGTCCACGAGCTTCTGCTTGCCAGTGAAGAAAGGGTGGCAATTGGAGCAGATTTCGACGCGCAGCATATCGCCCTTAACGGTCGAGCGAGTGGGGAAAGTGTTCCCACAAGCACAGTGGACGGTGACTGCGTGATAGTCGGGATGAATACCGGGCTTCATTGAATCTCCATTCTGTCGCGGCCGGTCTGCGCCACATCCTGCACGAGCAGGGACAACTGAGGCGTCGCTAGGTCGCGAGGCAACTTCACATTATAACGTGGAACAGCGGTTCGACCAAATCTGCAAAAAGTGGGTCAGCTTCCTCATCGCTAGAACGTCAAACTCATAGCACTCGGAGCTGTGATAACTCGATCGTTGTACACTCGTTTGCAAGGACTCACTCCCAACTCAACAGGTTCCTCTCGAAATCGAAGTTGAAGCGTCGCGCTCTCAGCGCCGTAAGCGATAGGTAGCCATCTATCTCCGGCAGAAAGCCTGCCGGAGAATTTCGCAGCAACACGGCGCGCCGTTCCAGCTCGGTTCCGTTCAACAGTACCCGTGGCAGCGTGACGACTTCCAGAGATGCGCCTCCGCTCAAGCTGGCACCGCGAATCTGCCGCTCGATCTTCACATTAGGCAATCGCTCCCCCATCCGGTCACGGTACAGCAGAATAGTGCGCACGCCCGTATCTACGAGGAGCCGCATGGGGCGCCCTAACATACGAACCTCCACCGCCAGGTACAATTGGTCCCTCTCCATAGCTATGCTCGACCGCAGCACTCGTGGAGACCCAAACGTGATTTTTCGTCTGCCAAAATCAATGCTAAAGCTTCGCAGCCGCAACACGTCCAACCCAATCAGTCCGTCCACGCCTGGAGCAGTCTCGCGCAGGTAACCCAAATCATTCGTCATCATCGGCAACAGCGGTATTCGTATCGGCCCGAGCTGAAAGTCGGGAACCTCCACCAGCTCTTGCGTCACCACATGATCAAGATTGACGATGCGGACCTGCCGATGCGCAAACTCGTAACCTTTCACAAGGTCCGGCCGCAAGACGCTGTGCGTCGCGCCGGTGTCCAGGGCGAATCTCAGCCCACGCTGTCCTCCGATCCTTGCTTCGACAACGATCAAATATCCGTCCTGTACGGTGAAGGGCACCTCGCCGTCGCCCTCCCAGCTTCTTGAAAGTATTGGTCGCGTCGCCCGGACATTCTGGCTGCCTTGAGACGAGCTCGATCCCTCAAACGTCGCGAACAGCGTTGCCGCACCGGCTAGCCAAACAAGCCTGTTGCACCAAAACCTCTCCATTTTCATGGCGCTCTCCCCCGGTTGCGGGAGCGCCAAAATTCACGCAGTACGGAAAGTCGCGCCATGGAGCCGGCCTGAAATGAATCTGGAATTCATGTGGCACCGCAAGTTGTGCAGATTCAGTGGAATGGGCCGGTTAGGTGTTAAGGGGCGAGAGGCTCAAGAAGCTGTGATAAACTCGCTTCTAACGAATCAAAGTCATAAATAAGAAGTAGGCCCCGCCATGTACCGCTTTGGCGCATTCGAAGTTGATCCCCGCTCACACGAATTGCGAAGGAGCGGCGTCCGCATCAAAGTGCAAGAGCAGCTCTTTGTGCTGCTGCTCAAACTGCTGGAACGACCCGGCGAATTAGTCACCCGCGAAGAACTCCGCGTCGCAATTTGGCCTGCGGACACGTTCGTGGATTTCGACACCGGCCTCAATACCATCATCATGCGGCTGCGCGAAGTGCTCAGAGATTCCGCAGAAGTTCCCCTCTTCATTGAAACGGCGCCAAAACTGGGCTACCGCTTTATCGCTCCTGTCGAGAAGCTCGAAGAACGACGTGCGGGGCCAGAATCGTCGCCAAAACATCGGCGCATTTCCGCTGGCGTAAGATGGACTGCGGCCGCCGCGATCTTGCTGCTAGTTTCTGCGGGCGCTTATTTGTTCTTCAAGCGACCGGACTCCCTCGGCCACACCAGCATGGAAGTTGTGCCCCTGACTGGTATGCCGGGTAGAGAGAATGATCCGGCTTTTTCACCGGACGGTAATCAAGTTGCCTTTACACTCTCTGATGACACCGTGAAGGGCAGGTCCGGCATATACACCATGCTTGTTGGCGGTGAAAAACCTCTTCAGCTTACGAACGACTCCAAGGATTGCTGTCCTGTTTGGTCGCCGGACGGTCGCACCATCGGATTTGCGCGCACCGGCCCGATGGTCACTAACCTCTATACGTTGCCCGCCCTTGGTGGCACGCCTCGCAAGATCTACTCGATTGAGAAAACTTACAAAGAGCATCTCGCGAAAGCTCCCGATTTTTCGTGGTCCCCTGACGGCCGATTTCTCCTACTGAGTATCGTTCCGGCATCGAATCCTTCTGAGCCGGAGAGACGTCCAGCGATCGCCCTGGTATCGCTGGACGATTCCTCAACCCGCCTCGTAACTTCTCCTCCGCCCCTGTTCTCGGATTGGTCTCCCGCGTTTTCTCCTGATGGAAAAATGGTCGCTTTTGTTCGCTCCAGCGGCCCGGGGCACATCGACGACCTTTATGTCGTAGCCGCAGCCGGCGGCGAACCCAAACGATTGACTTTCGACAGATGTATCATCGATGGCGCCCCAACTTGGACTCCGGACGGCCGCGACGTCATCTTTCCTTCAGCTCGAGGCGGTCTTTCTAGCTTGTGGCGAATACCTGCATCGGGTGGCGGAGTGCCCTCCCGAATCGAAGGTGCGGGTACTTCCGTTTTTTCGCCGGCTGCGGCTCTCAAGAGTCAGCGGCTCGCATACGTCAACGTGTTCGTGCAAGCGAATCTCTGGAAGATCCCGCTCAGCGAGGCGAAGCACGTCGCGCAATCTCCGCAATTGCTCTTTGCAACGAAGGGCGAGACGGCGCTTTCCTATTTTTCTCCCGACGGCCGCAAGCTGGCATTTGAATCGACCCAATCGGGATACCGCGAAATCTGGACCGTGAACAGCGACGGCTCCAATCCGTCGCAACTCACCTTCCTGAACGGCGAGTCCGGCACTCCTCGTTGGTCACAAGATGGACGTTTCGTAGCCTTTGATTACCGTCCTGCTTATCACAGCGAAATCTTCGTGGTGGAGTTGCCTGGAGGTGTCCCCCACATTTTTCCCACAATCCGCGGAGCGGATAACACCGAACCGAATTTTTCCCACGACGGCAAGTGGTTGTACTTTTCTTCGAATCGTGGCAATGAAACAACCCAGGTATGGAAAGCGCCGTATCCATCAGGAGGCGTTCCTGTACGGTTGACAAGGAATGGTGGTGTCAAGCCCATCGAATCCGCCGACGGCTTCCTCTATTTCGCAAAGACCTTTTACACCGACGAAATCTGGAAAGTTCCGGTGACAGGAGGCGAGGAAACTCTGGTGATGAAAGGGACGGGCCTGGGTGACTCTTGGAACTGGGCGCCGATCCCCACTGGTATTTACTTCATAAATGGCGAAGGTAAGCGCACTCTTTTCTTTTACGAATTCGCCACCCGGAAGACATTCCCGCTGGTATCACTGGGAAAAATCGGCCTTTACCCGGCCGTGGCGCCCGATGGCAACTCCATTGTCTTCTCACAAATTGACCAGTTTGACCAAACCATTATGCTCGCCAACCATTTCCACTGAGGCCCCTCGGGCTGGTTCGTTTATCGTGCGAAAGTAACATTGCATTGTAGGTTCTACAATCCGACGAGCCATGTTCTGGCTAACGCCTGATTTAAACGCGCTTACCGGAGATGTGTCTTTAAGCGACTTATTGAGCGGGTGTGGGACTCGTTCCGGGTTTGATCAGCTTCCAGCTGGGGCTTGGAGCCAAGTGATGATTCGGCGCCAGGGGGCCATCCCCGCGCCGCTCATCGGTGCTTGTAGCCAGAGAACCATTTTACGGCGAGCAACTGCGACGCGACTTGGACCGCTTTCTATGGGCTCCGGCAGGCCAGCAGTCTCGGTTTCCGAGGGTGCGAGCCAATACGGGCTAACCTCCGCCAGGGACTGCTTCGCGCTGGCACTCGACAGATGTCGCTCGCCAGTCACACCCGTAATTGACAATTTTAGCATCGCCCCAACCTGCTCCTGGAATGCCCTCATCGTTCTCAATACATTGCGCGCAAACCAAACACCGGCGATTAAGAATGCAAGTTGAATACCGACGCTGACTGAAGCATACCAATTGTTTTGATCCAAAGCGGTAAGATCGCTCATGTCTTCACCTTGGACTGGGATAGCCGCAATTTACAACTGGGCAACGGCACAGGAAACTGGTACGAAGTCCAAATAACGGGCAGGTGCATCCCCTTGCCCAGTAGGCCTGTCCGAGCGCAAGCCTCAACTACTGGTTAACGCCGAATCAACCGTCCATGTGGATTCCGATGCAAACCTGGCCTGGCACTTGTCCGATTTGCCGGTCGACTACACAGGAGTTGGGCGGAACGCGAAAAGATTACACACGCTTCCTCTGGTCGGCTGTCTAGGCCCCTGTCCTTTCAGTCAGTTAGTTCTTCGAAAATGGCACGTGGTTTGCTCCTGTTGTTCTTTGATAGAGTGCGCCCTCAATCCATCGAGGTGCGAAAATGCGGAGAGATTATGCCGGCCTCGCATCCATCCTCCTGCGGCTAGCGATGGCACCGGCCGCCATGGTCGGAAGCCGCGACAGTAGACGGCAAGATGAAGCCGGTCGAAACGCTATCAGGACCATCACCGGAAGGATTGTGAGAAGCGATGACTTACTTTTCGTTGTAGAAGAAGGAAGCATTCGCACTTACATGCTGGCGGATGCAAGTCACGCCAGAGTCTATGAGGGCAAGAAGGTAAGAATCTCGGGTGCTCTCGAATCACCTCACGTCATTGTGGTACGAACGATCGATGAAGTTGATTAGACGGCAGACTCCATTGCGCCAAGTTCAAGTTGCAGCTGCGAAGCTTCAAGTGTATGGGAATGGCGGGAATTGTCCCGAGCGTAGTTGAAAGTGGCGGCTCGCGGCGGACTGCACGTTACGCGACCTGGACCTGCTGAGTCAACGACGGATTGCCATGCAGGATTCACCTCGGACTCTATTTCACCGTATGTCCGCATCCGCTTCGAAACATCTAGTAATTCACAATCGCAAAATGTCCAATCAGCTCGCAAGTGTGTAGGTTATCGCCACCACGACGGTCGTCACGATAGATGGCATTACCGCTACCTCTTTACCTATACATCTTCCCGTTCAACTATTTGCGAAGTGGTCGCGCCGCCTTTAATAATTGGCACAGTAATTGCACTTGCAGACGGCGGATGCCAGGGAGGGGAAAATGACCATTTCCTGCGTGCGCCAATGCGACTACTGCCGAACATCAATCGTCTCAGGACAAAGATGGGTACGGGAGAAGATTTACGACCCCACGCTCAATGGCACTGACCCAAGTTACCACTACTACCACGCTGAACCCTCCGAAGGACAGGAAGGAAGCTGCTGGGAAAAACACGAAATGGAACGGGAAATTGCCCGAACCACTGCCTACGCCGCTTAGAGAGGACATTCAGAACAGTTGGAGTTCGAAGCGAGTTTAACCCTGCGAGCGTTTTTGAGGGAGGAACGAAATGAAGAACAAGCCTTCGGTCCAAGCGCTATGTCCCGAATACCAAAAACTGCTCAAGGAAGAACAAGTTGCTTTGTCCAATTGGACTAGGGGTCGCACCGAGATTCGTGAATCTATTCGTAAAGGACGAGACACGAGCAACGAACTTCGCACACTGCAAGCGAGTTTCGCCAATGCCTGGGCATTGCTGCAATTTCACGAGCATGACTGCAAAGTGTGCGAAGTGATAGCGCTTCTTGACGGCATTCATGCAGGGCCTAATGCAGGCACACTCCAACAGCTTCGAAACTGAGACGCTTGGAGTGGACTGAAAGTGAAGTGAAGTCAAACTTTCCGTCGCCATGATAGCGAAACGAGTCCCGTGCTCCACGCGCTGAGAATCAGCGGTGCGATGACGCTGAGAGTCACTATTAAAATGAGTTTTTTCGCGACTGAGGACATGTTAGGTCACCAACCAACACACAGCAATTGAAAGTCCTGTGTAGTGGCCTTACCGGACTGACTCAAGTTCACGACTTGTTGTGCTTGAAGCGAGTCTGCGCGTGAGTCTGCGATGCTTTAAGGCAGTCGAGAGGCACGCTGTTGCGCCGCCCAACATGAACCAATGTTGGGTGAAGACAAAAAGCAGGAAGAATAAGCCCGAGAATGTAAGTAATTCACAGGCCGACATGCGGAGCATTAACGGGCGAGAATACTCAATTCGCCCGCGAACTCCGTCTGTGTTGATAATTGCGCGGAAGAGAACCAGATTGCGAAGGTGCCGTACGTGAATCGCCAGTTGAACTAGGACCATTGACCCCAAACCGAAATTGTATAGTCCCGACCACGAATGTCTGGCAAGGAGCCAGAAACCTGTCAGCATGACAGCGCCCCAAACGAGCATCGCCAAGAAGCGTGGACTGACTAGTCTCAGGGAATCAATATCTCGTTGAAAGTACGGCGTGATTTCGTAACTTCCTTCGAGCGCAAGTTTCTCGCTAACCCCAGCCCGATACAGGCGAGCGCACGTTATGGTGAGGGCATAATCAGAAATGTAGAGAACACACCAGACTGTCAAACCAGGCCACAGCGTGTTGAAAAAGAAGTTCGACAAGGCAGATTACCCCGGCTCCAGCTGAATCCTGAATCGTCCAAGGTTGTTGTTAGGAAGATCGTTCGGCAATAGGCCATCAGTACGGCTGTGACGCAATTATAATCGGCGGGACGCAACTGCGACTAGCTCGACTCGCGTCCCTACCGAAAGCCAGCGCGAGCAGAGGCATGAGGAAACTGGGCGCGGCGCTAAGGTCTGTCGGCCATCCGCTTGAGACTGTCACTGATTCCCGTTAAGAGGATGACGATCTCGATGAGCGCCCATTCGATCGTTCTGGCGTGAATAGGAATCCTCGCTGAGGTCTGAATGTTCTTCTGTTCAAGTTGTTCCGACTGAAAGTGCTTCAGATGTTCAAGATCAATCGCCATCGGAATTAGCTCCTTCCACGCCCCAATTGTGGCCGAACTGAGGCCAAACGCAAGAATAAGAGAGCACTGACATGTGCTTTTCGAGAGGATCCGGTAACCGCGTTGAAGCGAACGATCAAAACCCACTCCAAACGGGCGCCCTTTTTATAATGCGTTGATCAGGCACTGGCTAGAGGTAAGCGGGTGACTAAATTCATCAAATCACAGGGAATTCGGACCGGCGGGCAAAAAAAGAGAGGCGCTCGGTAACCTCACAAGCGCCTCCGCTACTGCGCTAACGTAAACCGTACCTCACTGGATCACCTCCTTCTCGGCAGGAACGCCGATGTCGACAAGAATGTCGAGTGATCCGAGTATAGCGCGGGATCGGAGCGATGTCAGAACAAGCGTTTCCTTCGGTTGGGCGCGCGGGAGCCAGTTACCGATAAGCGCGTCAGATCTCGGATTATCGATGGCTCTGTGGCGTACTCTTGTTCGTAGTGCTGCTGGTTTTAGGCACTGGAGAATATTCCCAAATTTTGGCATTACATCCGACCAATAACGTTTCGGCGTCTGGTATCGTGAGGGTGGCAATTCCATGGCAGGATTCGCCCAAAATTTCCTGATAAGCGATTTGACCGGCTTGGTCGTAGAGAAGGAGCATTGACCGCTCCTTCGCGAAATTGTTTTGCAACACAGCGAAATGCTCGGTTCCCCTTCTAAAGTGGAGCGTCAGTGTTGTATCGGAAGCGCGTTTTCGGCAAGGGGCAGCGTAAGGCACGGTGCTCGGCGCGCTAAGCGACCACCTCGAGGGGCGGCCGGCTCATCGACTCCTCCTGCGCTGACCGGTCTTTCAGCTTCAGCGAGTCCAGAGGACTGGCGACGACGTATTAGGTGCTGGGGATTTCCGCGGCGACTTCATTGGAGTAGGCGCTTTCCGAGCCGTCTGCTTCGACCGCTGTGACGACGTAATAGTAGTGGCCGCCGGGCTGAACGCTGGTGTCCCTGTAGTTGAGCGAACCGACAACGGAGTTACTGACACGCTGAAAGGGGCCGCTTGAGGACTCGCTGCGATAGATGTGATAACCCGCGACAGTGCTGGTGCTGGGATCCCAATCGAGGGTTACAGAATGAGACGGCACAGAACTGGGCGAAGTGACGGTCGAATTTGTGGCCGAGCCGGCAACACTGAGTTGCACAGGTGTGGGAAGCGAAGAGGTGGCGACCGCGATCGTTGAAGAGGAATTGCCCGCCACCGTGGGATGGAACCAGACTTGAAACTCGACCTTCTGATCAGGCGACAAGGAGACGCCCTTGGCTAGACCGGAGGTGGAAAATGCCGAACTTGCGAGACTGACCGAACTAATGGAGAGGGCAATGTTCCCGGTGTTTTTCAACGTAACCGATTGCGAGGTAGAGCTTTTCACCGCGCGCGTGCCAAAATTCAAGGAAGCGGGAGAAGCTGTGAGCGCTGGAGTTGCTTTTTCTCCGGAACCGGAGAGAGGGACGCTGACGGGAGCTTTCAAGACGGAACTGGAAATTACGAGCGAGCCAGAAGCGTCTGAAGTACTGGCAGGAGCGAAAACAACAGTAACACTAACTTGCGCTCCCGCCGGCAATATCACAGGGACCTTTGCCGAAGAGAGTGTAAATCCCGAACCGGAAACGCGAAGCTGCTCTAGATCGATGGACTCCGCGCTGGAATTTGTGATTTTGAGGGTCTGCGAATTCTTCTGACCTACCACCACAGACTTGAAATCGATGATCGAAGGAACGACCGAAATTTTTGCGGCGGGTGCGGCAGAAGATTTGTCCGCCGGGACGGAAGCGCAACCGGAGATTGCGGTAGAAATGATAAGAGCCGCGACGAGAAGTTGATGAGAACGGAACAGCTGTCGAAGCATAAGGCTGAAGAATGACGATTGAGATGGAGTTCCACGCATGTTTGGGAATGTAGACGGCGGGATGCCCTGTTTACAATTTGTCCAAAGGACAGCTTTAGACCAGGGTATGAACCTGTACGTGGAACAGATGAGAGGGTCTGCGGAGGTGGTCTATTCGGTGGAGAGGAGCGGGAGGCTCAGGAGACAAAGCAACAGCCGACGCGAACCGTGTTTTCACTAAGCTGCTTGGTCCAAACGCGTTTGAGATTCACGCGAACGGGCGGAAGGATTGGCACATGAAGAACGGCAAGCAGCGTGTCCGGAATGCCTTCTTCACTGGGGAAATCGAGCGCGACACCGCCGAAACCGAGGTCCACGACCCGGGCGCGATGTGAGGATTGATCGCCCAGAACGGCGTAGGCATTGGTGCCCGCCATCGAAACGCGTTCTGCCTTGCGAGGCACGGTGTAAAGTCGCGGTTGCTCGGATGCCACGGGAAAGGAGGGCTGTGAGGTCTGTAGCGGCGAAACCGGTGGCGATGGGGGAGGCGGAACTGGAGGTGCTACCTCGGGAGCGGTGGGGGCCGGAGAAACAGGAGGCTCGGGAACAGCAGCAGTAGCTTGAGGCGTAGCGGCCATTTCAATGGGTGGTTCCGCCGGCGGAATGGCAGGCTCGGTTGCGGAGGGCGCGGATTTTGGTGCTTCGCCTGATCGATCTGTAGCGGGCGCCTCCGCACTCGGCGGGGCGGCTTCGGCGTCTGCCCTGCGGTGGTTGTTCTGTTTTGCGCCGTAGAGACGTTCGTCGGCAACGCGAATTAATTGCTCGCGTTGTTCGCCGTCCTGCGGATACGTGGAAACACCATGGTCCATGGTGACGGAGATCGTCAGCTCGAGAGGGCGAAGAATTTCCGCGAAGACAACGCCAACGCGGCGGCTCAACGCCGAGGCTTGCGCGGAATCGGTTTGCGGAAGGACTAGAGCGAATTCATCGCCGCCAATGCGAAAGGCGGAGTCGGAAGTACGGAGAGCTTTCTTTAGAGTTGCCGCCGCTGCGCGTAGAACTTCATCACCGCGAGGGTGGCCGTACTTGTCGTTCACTTCCTTGAAGTGATGAAGATCGAGGATGACCAAGCTCAGAGGATGAGTGTAGCGGCGGGCGCGGTTGAGTTCCTTGTCAAAGTTTTCGCTAAAGAGGCGGCGATTGTAGAGTCCGGTGAGCGGATCGGTGATCGCGTTGCGATGCAGATTCTTGAGGTCCTCGTATTCAAGGACTACCGGAACACGAAGCAATCCGGAGGAGGTAAGCACATCGACGAGCGCGGTCTGCAAGGAGACGTGGGACTCGGTGCGTTCGGAGAGATAAATTTTGCGGGCAAGGACTTCGTCCCAGAGAGCGACCGCTTTGTCTTCTGGAATTTCAACGTGAGCGATCGCGACGAAAAAGCGCTGGAGAAATTGCGCACGAGCGCTCGATTCTAAACCCTCGAGCGTGTCTGCAATAAGTTCAAAATAGGCGTCGTTCGGACGCATGCGCGCGGAAACCGGAACGCCGGAGCTGGGAATCACCGGTGTGGCCTTACCTCGTTTGTCCCCGCGGGGAATGGGGCGATGCGATTGTGGTGCAAGAGGAGTGGAGCAACCGGAGTGCCAAGCAAGAAAGCACGCATTTCCGTTGCGAACAAACATCTCTTGCGCCTGCAAGTGGGCGTAACAATAACACAAACAGTGATTTAGTCGAGGAAAAATCGCGCCGTCAGGATCGGCGGGACGGAGGCAGCGAGACTGTCGCGTAGTACTGCTTGCCGAGTAGGCTTAAGACAGAGGATGAACGAATTCGAGACCGAAGAGGCGGAGATCACCAGCGGATTCCTGGCGAAGAACACGAGCCGCAATGGGAGGAGTTTCGTAGGGCACGAGACCTGAAGTCGAAGGGGAAGGCGTGGGGATTGTTAATTGAATAAGCTGTTCCGTTTGAAGAAGATGCGAAGAGGCAATGCAAGCGCCAGTGGAGCTGATGTTCAGAGTCTTGGTGAGTTCGATGAACTCGACTCCCGTAGCGTCGGTGCCCCGCAAAAAAACAGGGATCTGGATGCGAATCCGTGGGCTTAGCCGTTGTTGGGAGGAGGGCACCGATTTTTGAGTCTTCAAAATTTGACTAGGCACTCTGGCTCTCTTTAGTACCGTTGAACTAGTACGGTGTGAGCATATGGCATGCCAGAATCCTGTAGGTATAAAGCGAGACAAGATACTGATAATAATAGAGTTAGTTAAGAGCCGAATTGTCCGATGAATGGTACGGGAGAATGGGTATTCGCAAATGTCCCAGAGAGTTTCCCCAATTGTGCAAATGGAACGGATTTACCATTGACAGTCCTAGCACCGAATGGGAGGATTGCCGAACGCAACGGGAAAATTTTTACCACTCGGTCAGGGAGCTGGATGAGAGCAAGAGCATGAGCGGTCGAGTGGCATCGCCGGCGACTGCAGACAGCCTGTTCCCCACAGTGCTGACGGTCGATTCCTTTCGAGCAATCATAGAAGACATTGAGGCCCCAGTCTTAGTGGCGGATCGCACCGGACGCTTGCTAGCGGCGAATGGCGCTGCCAAGATCGTGTTTGGAATCGTCGAATCGTCAGCTACTCTAAAGGTTAATATTTTTGAGTTTTTATTTGAAGCGGATGGAACTGAGATTCTGGATGAGTTGGCTACCGGCAGAGCGTGGGTGGAGCGCGAAATTGCGAGGGGCGAGAACCGCAAGCTTGCGCGCGTAAGGATGACGCCGGACTCTGAATGGATTGTTGTACAGATCAAGGAGAAAACAGCCGACGCCGCGGGGCCCGGAACAACTCAGCTGACGGTACAAGAGTTATTGCAAGAGCGGGAGATCACCTACCGGAACCTGCTGGCAGCATATTTGAAATTGCAGGAAGTGAATCGTCAAAAGACAGTATTTCTGGCGTCTGCGGCGCACGAACTGAAAACGCCGCTGGCGGTAATCAAAGGATATTACGACCTGCTGCTGGCCGGGTCGCTGGGCCGGCTGACGGAAAAACAGAAAGACATCCTGGAAGAGTCGAAAGAAAGCTGTGAGCGGTTGGTGCGGCTGGTTTCGATGTTCCTCAACTATTCGGCGCTCGAAAGCGGCAAGCTGGTGCTGCAACTACGCGAGAACGATTTGCGCGACTGCCTAGACGAAATGGCGAAGCGATGGGCCGAGGCCTTCCAGAGAAAAGGCGTGAAGCTGGAAGTGCAGTTGGATCCGTCGATCCCGACGTTCCGATTCGACTACCAAAAAGTGCAGCAAGCAGCAGCCAACCTTTTGGACAATTCGCTGAAGCATACGCCGTCCGGAGGAAACGTAACCCTGCTGGCAAAGCCGCATTTTTGGGAGCGGCGCATTGCGGAAGCGGCGCCGAGCCAGGAACGGCGGAGATTTCGTTTGCCACGGCCGAACAGCGTGGAAGTCAGCGTGACCGATTCAGGAGCGGGAATTCCACCGGAGCATCATCAAGAAATATTCGAGGACTTTGTGCGCGTGGACCGAAATACGTCTGGGATGGGCCTGGGTCTTGCGATTGCGAAACGACTGGTGCAGGCACATCGCGGGAAAATCTGGGTGGAAAGTGAAGCGAAGAAGGGAAGTACGTTTCGATTTCTTTTGCCGATTGAGCAAAGTTGACGCGGTTCGAGGAAGTGCGGGAAAGGACCAGTGCCATGACCGTTCGAGAAAAAGTGATGGTGGTGGACGACGAACCAAGCATCCGGAAGTATTTGCAAACGCTGCTTGAGGTGGACGGGTTCGATGTGGAAACGCTGAGCAGCGGACGAGAAGCGATCAAGCAAATCAGCGAAGGCCAGCGGCCGGACCTTGTGATTCTGGACGTGCTGATGCCCGAGATGAACGGCATTGATACGCTCAAAGAGCTGATGCACCTGGACCGAACGCTGAACGTAATCATGCTGTCCTGTTCGAACGAAGTAGGCACGGTGGTGGAAGCGATTCGAATCGGCGCGCACGATTACCTGACGAAGCCTTTTGAGAAATCCGAACTCGATGCAGCAATGTTGAAGTCGCGGCAAAAGAAGGAACTCACGACGGAAAACCAGGCACTACGCGACTATTGCGACCAAGTGACAGAAGATTTGAGTTTCCTTGCCGCGAGCCCGCAGATGGTAAGGATTCGCCAACAGATCCTGCAAATCGCACCGGTGGATGTGCCGGTGTTCGTTTGCGGAGAGAGCGGCGTCGGCAAAGAAGTGGTCGCGCGGATGATTCACCTCCGTTCGAAGCGCAGGACTCAGCCTTTCGTGAAAGTGAACTGCGCAGCGCTTCCGGGAGAACTTCTGGAGTCCGAGCTTTTCGGGTTTGAGCAAGGCGCGTTCACTGGCGCAGTGCGATCGAAGCCGGGTAAGTTTGAAATGGCAAACAAGGGAACCATCTTCCTGGACGAAATTGCGGAGATGAGCACGCATCTGCAGGCGAAGCTGCTGCATGTCTTGCAGGATCATCAATATTCGCGGCTGGGCGGGCGGCACATGATCGATACGGACGTGCGCGTCCTGGCGGCGACGAACGTGGATGTGCACGAAGCGATGAAGACCGGGCGATTTCGCGAGGATCTTTACTATCGATTGAACGTGCTTTCGATCCTGGTGCCGCCGCTACGGGAACGGACGGCTGAGATTCCACTGCTGTTCCGGCACTTCCTGGATAAGTACAGCGAAAAATTTGGAAAAGAGGCAATGCAGCCATCGAAGCATTTGCTCGATGCGGCTTTGAACTACCCATGGCCCGGAAACCTTCGTGAGCTCGAGAATTTCGTGAAACGGTATGTGATTCTCGAAGACGATGAAGGAAGCCTGCGCGAACTGGTAGAAATGTCTGCAACGCGGCAAAGGACTTCTCCTCGGCAGGAAGTTGTGGTGCCAAAGGAGCAAGGGCTGAAGGCTTTGGTGCGCGGATTGAAAGATGAAGCGGAAATGGAAGCGATCGCGGACGCCTTGGAAAAGACGCGCTGGTGCCGTAAGGACGCGGCGAAGATGCTGGGGATCAGCTACAAGGCACTTTTGTATAAAATGCGGCAGTTCAACCTGGATACGCCTCGGACGAGGAGATCGTCAGTGCCAGCAGCGAAGGAAACCGTGCCTGTGCCGACAGCTTCCGAGTAGGATGGAATCGGGTTCCTAGAATAGGACTATCCCCGAGAGGGCTTTTGCGATCCGATTCCTGGACCGGCGAGCATCGCAACGCCGCCTTCGTTCCGCTCTGTGGCTATTGATTTTCAGAGCACGCGGCAAAGATTAGAGAAGATTCAGAAATAGTAATTAAGGCCATTCGCTGGCAAACTCAATGCGAAAGGGTCGCGAGCCTAAGGCAGCAGGCTTGCGAACTCAGGTGGGGAATGAGTTTAATGTCCGAACGTCGTGGCGCCCGGCGCTATGACTTGTCGCTGCCGGTAATGATCCGAATCCCGGCGCAGGGATTTGCCGAGCCGCAGAGCGGCAGGACTCGCGATATCTCCACGAGAGGTCTTTATTTTGTAATTGATCGAGACCTTCGAGCTGGCTCTGAACTGGATATCATGTTGACGCTTCCGCGAGAGATGACCAACGGGGAAGAAGTGCTGGTAAAAGCTTCAGGGAAAATCGTCCGGGTGGAATCGCGAATGGAAGATGGGAACGAGCGACAGGGTGTTGCGGCAGTTATCGAGCGCTACGACATCATGCGGGCAGCGGCAAGCGCCTAGCGCGGACCAAACGGCAGGGCTGGCTGATTTGTCGACTAGCTCGTAGTCCAACCGCGAAAGCCGTAATCTCGCCGGAAAAATGGAACGCTACGGGAACTGTAATTCTCGCCTGCGGCAGATTCTTTCTCTTGTAGAGAACCAACGGGCTAAAGCGAAAGTCCACTAGTACCATTACCGCCCGAGCCGTATTCCATGTAACACAAACAAAACACAAATCTTAGCTCGACACAGCGTTTGCGCTGACTTTGTCTCAGCTGGCTGAAGCGTGGTTGAAGGAATGCTAACCCGCTTTAGGGGAGAACGCAGCGTTCGAATCATGTTCACAAAAGCCTCTACAAAAATGGCAAGGGCCGAGGGGCCAGCGGGGATACCGCCAGACGAGGTCCTTTTCGGCAGTTCGCCCGCAATGGAAGAGGTACGACAGAAGGCGCTGAAGATTTGCCGGACGAATGTCGCCGTGCTGCTGCTCGGAGAGGGCGGGACCGGTAAAGAGGTGTTGGCGCGATGGCTGCACGCACGCTCTAGCCATTCCGACGGAGAATTTGTAAAGGTGAATTGTGCCGCGATTCCTTCGAGCCTGCTGGAGAGCGAACTTTTCGGCCATGAGAAGGGTGCGTTTACTGGAGCCAACGCGTCGAAGCCGGGAAGGGTGGAGAAGGCACACCTTGGCACGCTCTTTTTGGATGAAATCGCAGATCTCGATTCGGGCCTGCAGAGCAAGCTTCTGCACTTTCTACAGGACGGCTTTTTTTCGAGACTGGGCGACCAAGCCGAGCGATCGGTCAACACGCGAGTGATCTGCGCGACGGGGAGGCGGCTCGACGATGAAATTGAGGCTGGGCGATTTCGGGCGGACCTGTATTACCGGATAAACGTGTTGAAGATAACGATGCCAAGACTGGCCGAGCGACGGGCGGATATTCCGCGGCTTGCTGAATATTTTCGAAAGCTGCATGCGCAACAATTCGAAAAAGAGTGCGAGCCGTTTCCACCGGAGCTGCTGAGTTATCTACAGAACTTGACGTGGCCGGGAAATCTGCGAGAGCTTTCAAATTGTATCGCGCGCTATATCGTTGTCGGTCCCGAAGGTCTTGCACAGCGAGAACCGACGCGCGCACGGACAAGTTCTTACGCTTATCGAAACGGTTCACAGGATGCAATGCCGCTGAAGAAGATCGCGAAAGAGGCGATTCGAGAGATGGAACGGAACGCGATCATTGAGGCCTTGCGGACCAATCACTGGAACCGAAGAAAAGCAGCGCAAGACCTGAAGATCAGCTACCGGGCACTGATTTACAAGATCCGCGATGCGGGACTGATCGTGAAGCGACCAAACGCGCAAGAGCGAACCGAGAGCAGGGCGACGAACGCCTAAGGTTCATCCTTACTCCCTTAAAAAGATCAGTTACCAAGCAATTCTATAACTAGATCATTAAGCTGCTCTTTCAGACAGCACCTGTCCGTCCGAACAGTTCCCAGGCAAAAAATCCCGCGCAAGAAAAGTACTGGTAGAAGGGGATGTTCGCCAGGACAGGAGAACGCCTGTCCCTTAATTGAACCTCAAACCAGTATTTTGTACGCGAGTCGAAGCCGTAGTCTGCCTCACGGAACGATGGGCCGGAGGGGAAGACATGACAAGAGCGAACACAGCAGCGACAAGCAGGGGGAAGAAGTTCGGATCAGGAACAGTAGGTGGCTGGGGGGCCACAGCGATGTTCGCGGTAGTGATGTGTGGCGCAGGGGTGCTCAGCGGTTGCGCAGGATTAGCGACGCCTTCGAATGCCAGTCCGACTCCGCAGGAAGCAGTGCACATCAGCCCTTCGAGCATTTCATTTGCGGCTGTGGCGGTAGGACAAAAAGCGACGCAGACCGCGACGTTGACAAACACCGGGAGTGAGCCGGTGATGATTACGCAGCTAGCTTTGTCATCAACAGAATTTTCGGCGTCTGGACTTGCGACGCCGTTGTCGATCGGACCAGGTCAATCGGCAAAGTTCCAGGTTACATACACAGGAACCACTTCCGGAGACAGTTCTGGGACCTTGACTGCGATGACCTCGCATGGAAGTGGGTCGTCAAAAGTAAAACTGAGAGGATCGTCAGGCAAGACTGCCTCGCAGCTTTCGCTGAGCACGACGGCATTGAATTTCGGAAACGTCCTGGTGAACGGAAGCAGCACTCAGGCAGTGACGTTGAAGAATTCTGGCCAGACCGATGTGCAGGTTACCCAGGTCGGAGTAACAGGTGGCGGATTCAGCGCAAGTGGCCTGACCGCGCCGATAATCATACCCGCGGGGCAAGCGGTGGCGCTCCAGGCGAAGTTCGCGCCAGCGGTGCCAGGCTCGTCAACGGGAGCGATCACGGTTACCAGCGATGCCACGAATCCGACGTCCACCGTGTCATTGAGCGGAACAGCAGTTACAGCGACGTACACCATGTCACTTTCACCGGCAAGCGTGAGCTTCGGCAACGTGAACTCAGGAAGCAGCGCAACGCAGAACGTGCAGCTCTCTAACACCGGGAACACGAGCGTGACCCTTACGCAAGTGTCAGCCACAGGATCCGGAATTTCGGTTGGCGGAATAACGACGCCGCTCGCGATCGCGCCTTCGCAAACCGTGACCATGGCAGTAACGTTTGCTCCCACGACGAGCGGCACGACAACTGGCAGCCTGACATTGACAAACAGCAACGGAGTGAACGTTGTCGCAGCTGTGACGGGAACCGGGGTACAGGCTGGGTTGAGCGTTACGCCAACGAGCGCAAGCTTCGGCTCCGTGGTGACGGGAAATACGAATTCGCAGACAATACAGATCAAGAATAGCGGAACGGCGAGCTTGACGATTTCGCAGGCAACCGTGACCGGGGCAGGGTTCAGCCTGAGCGGCCTGGCAACTCCCTTGACGCTGGCGCCCGGGCAAAGCGGAAACTTCAACGTACAGTATGCGCCGCAAAGTGCGGGCAGCGTCAGCGGCTCCGTAGCGATTTTCAGCAACGCCCCGAATTCTCCCGCAACGGTCGCGCTGAGCGGCACGGGCGTGGCAGCTGCCTACACCATCAGCGTAAACCCAAGCAGTTTGAGCTTTGGCAGCGTCAACAACGGAAGTACTGCGGCACAGAGCTTTACGGTGACCAACACCGGCAATTCGAACGTTGCGATTTCGGGCGTAACCGCCACTGGCGCAGGATATTCGATTGTGAGCGGTGCGGGAGCGGTGACGCTCTCTCCGAATCAGAGCTCCGCCGTGAGTGTGCAGTTCGCGCCGTCGGCAGCGGGCTTGGCGGGCGGCAGCGCGACGATTCTGAGCAACGCCACCGGTTCGAAGTCGGTCTCGCTGAGCGGAACCGGGGTTGCGCCAACCGTGCAGCATTCGATCGCCTTGAATTGGGGTGCGAGCACAACATCGGTTATCGGTTACAACGTTTACCGCAGCTCTGCGAGCGGGAGTTCGTACGCGAGGATCAACGCTTCGCCGGTGGGCGGAGTTAGCTATGCCGACTCCAGCGTGCAAAGCGGTCAGACTTACTACTACGTTGCAACCTCTGTGGATGCGAGTGGAAACGAAAGCGTCTATTCGAACGAAGTCTCCGCAATCGTCCCGTAAATCGATCGTCGATTCGCGACGTTGCAACAAATATTCGGTTCTGGCCCTTTGCGAGTTACGGTTTTTTGGAGCCCGCGCGAGGGGCCGCTTTAGCCGCTCTTTCCTCGAGGAAAGACTGCAACGCATCTTGCCATGGACGAGTGCGAATCCCAAAAGCGTGCAAGCTGGCCGGAGACAGCACGGAATAACCTGGGCGTCGCGCGGGACGGGCGGCCTGATCGGTCGAGATGGGAACAACGGGAACAGCGCCGCGACCGGACCGAGCAAGAATTTCGCGAGCGAAATCGAACCAGGAACAGATTCCTTCGTTGGTGATGTGGACGATCCCACGAGCATCTCTCAGGACCAAGTCACGAATCGCGCGGGCAAGATCGCGAGTGTAAGTGGGCGAGCCGATCTGATCGTCGACCACGGAAATTTCGGGGCGCGTTCCGGCAGCCCGGAGAATCTTTTCCGGGAAAGACGGACCATGCACTCCGAAAAGCCACGAAGTGCGGCCAATCGACCAAGCGACCCCGCTCTTCGAGAGAGCGGTTTCACCCGCTGCTTTAGAAGCTCCGTAGACATTTAACGGCGCAGTCGGGTCGGTAGTTTCATATGGACGGGTGCCCTTTCCGTCGAATACGTAATCAGTGCTCACCAGAAAGACGCGGGCAGCGATCAATTGGGCGGCACCGGCGACATTTTCGACGCCGGACGCGTTCACGGCGAAGGCGAGTTCGGGATTTTGTTCGCAGCCATCCACATCCGTGTACGCCGCCGAGAGGATGATCCACTCAGGGCGGACGCTCAGAATCAGTTTTTCAACTTGCGAACGGTCGCGCAGGTCGGCTTCCGCTGCATCCGCAGGGATCAATTCATCGGACTGCCATTCGTTAAGAAGGTCGGTGCCGAGCATGCCTCTGGCACCTAGGACGAGGACGCGCATAGATTACTTGTGCTGAATTTCCCAGTCGTAGGCGATGTCGGGGTGATCGTAAGGAAGGCGAAGCTCATCGGCAGGGTTGTAGTGCCGATCGGTAAAGTAGACAAGCTGTATGGGCTCAACTCCGAGCGCTTTGTAGCCATGGCCGACGCCAGGAGGAATGAGGATTTCCCAGGGCTGGAATCGACCCGCAAAAATTGTGTTCATGGCGCCAAAGGTTGGAGACTTGCGGCGAAGGTCATAGAGAAATACCTGCACCATACCGGATACTGGCGCCCAAAGATCGGTCTGTTCGGAGTGATAATGAATCGCTTTGATGGTGCCGGGATAAGTGAGAGTCAGTGAAATTTGAATCTTGCGGAGGTCATCGGGAACCATTTTTGCGGCAAGGCCCTTGCCGAGCCGCGCGAGCTCAGTAAAAAATCCGCGGTCGTCCGGATAGACCTGAAGCGCTTCGATCTGAACACCGTCGATTAAGTCAGGAGAGTTCACCTTCGAGATCACTTTGCCAAGAGTTTTGGCACTACGGCGCGCGATCGCCATCTCGATGCCATTTCGAGTACCGAGGGGAATAATCTCGGATTGTGCTTCCTGCGTTGCGGTGAAGTCAGCCGCCATCGTCTTGCCTCGCCTCCCTTGATTGAAAGCCGGATCGGTAAACTGCAAAGAGCTGTTGAAGCTCAGGTTCAGGTGCCGGCAAGTTCACCTAACGCTTTACGTGCAGCCTGAGCAGCGGGGCTGTCCGGTTGTGCTTTGATGGCTGCCTCAAAAGCCGACCGCGCGTGCACTGGATCGTTTAATTTCTGATAGACCATTCCCAGATGGTAGCGGTAAGTGGGATTGGCAGGTACTTTTTTGACGGCGTCTTCGAGCAGCGACGCGGCGGCGGAGTACGCGCCGGTGTGGAAATACGCCCACGCCAAAGTATCAGCGGAATTGGGTGAATTGCCCAGGCCGCGGCGACCAATCTGAGCCAAGCTAAGGGCAACGTTCACATCGCCACCATGTTCAAGAAGGAGGTAGGCAAGATTGTTGGCTGCAAAGGCGTTGTCACCCTGGATCGAAAGAGCCTGCTGGTAAGCGGTCTGCGCCTGTTGCCAATCACCCTTGGCTTCGTAGAGAGAGCCGAGCGAGACCACGATTTGTGCATTGGTCGGAGCGAGTGGAATCGCGCGCTTGTAGCTGGCGATAGCCGCGTCGGTTGCCCCGCGCGCCGTCTGGACGGCAGCCAGCGCGACCATCGGAGCGGGGTTAGAGGGAGCAAGTTCAACGGCTTTGGACAAGGATTGCTCGGCGTCGGCCTGCTGAGAATTGCGCGCTTGCGCCTGGCCGAGAAGAAATGCCAGACCTGCATTATTCGGGGATTTCTGGAATTGTTCCTGAAGACGCTTGACGGCGGCGGCTGGTTGACCGCGCTGGAAATCCAGATTAGCAAGAGCGTCTTGCGCCTGGAGCGAGCCGGGGTCGCGAGCAAGCGCCTGGTGGAACAGAGAGTCTGCATCGGCCCAACGCTTTTGTTGGGCGCGCAAGAGACCAAGCTGGAGGTAGCCGGCGGGATTTTGCGGCGCAGACAGGATAAGACGATTCAGGTCGGCTTCGGCACTCCCGGCATCCCCCTGATTTGCGCGAGCTGTAGAATGCATGATGTAACCATCGGCCGCGTTAGGAGCGATCTTGATCAACTGAGATCCGATGGATTCGAGCTCCCTCCAATCGCGTCGCTGAGCGGCAAGCCCGGCAAGGGCACGCCATCCCTCAACGGATCTAGGTTGCAACTGAACCGCTTTGCGCCACTCACCCTCAGCCTGATTCGAATTCCCTTTTTTCTGATACGCGAAACCAAGCTGCAGATGTCCGGAAGTATTGTCTGGTGAATATTTCAGGGCCTCCTGAAGAGTGACGATCGCTTCGTCCGCCTTATTTTGTTGAACCTGTATTTCACCGCGAAGAACCAAAGCGTCGGCATCCCGGGGGCCGGAATTGAGAATGGAATCGTTTAGCGAGGCTGCTTCGTCCAGTTTGTGGGCAAGGATCAGCAGCTGAACGTAAGTTTTCTTGACGCCAAGATCCTTGGGATGGCTTCGAGCGAGCGATGAAAATTCTGCGAGAGCTTTAGCGGACTCGTTGCGCGCGATGTAGAAATCACCCAACATCCGATAGCCGGCTGGAACATCGGGCATTTGGGCCTTGGCATCGGCAAGAACTTTTTCGGCTTGGTCGACCTGACCCTGCGCGAAATAAAGCGTAGCCAGCGCAGTTCGCGGAGAAGGATTCTTCGGTTCTGCCTGAATTGCCGATTCGAATTGCTTGCGCGCATCTTCGATTCTTTTTTGCGTCTGATAGAGAGCACCAAGATACATTCTGGGCACAATCGATGTCGGATCAAGCGATTGAGCCTTCTGAAAATTAGATTCGGCTTCGTTGTTGGCTCCCCATCTCTGTTGTAGAAGCGCGAGATTTACGTAAACGGGTGACCGGTCGGGAGCGAGATTCACCGCTTCGCGCGCTTCAGAGAGCGCCTCTTTCTGATTGCCGAGAATGGCGTCCGCTCCGGAGAGAAGGATCTGGGCTTCGACGTCCTTTGGATTGCTGCGCAAAACGAGCAAGGCACGATCCTTGGCGTCCTGGGCTTTCCCGCCGCCGAGGAAAATTTTTCCAAGGTCCAACTGCGCTGGCCAATTTTCAGGATCGAGTTCAACGGTCCTTAAAAGCTCTCGAAAAGCGCTGTTCCAATTTCCGACGCGCTCGCTGCATTGCGCGCTCTTGTAAAGGGCGACCACGTAACGCGGATCAATCTGGAGCGCGCGAGAGTAAGCGATCTGCGCCTCGGGAAATTTGCCCTCCTTAAAATAAGCATCGCCTTGCGCAACGAATTTTTGTTTTCGAACGTTAGGATCGCGTGTGCAAGCAGAAAGCACGAGTGCCAGGACGGCAACAAAGCCGAGAATGGCTCGAAACAGATGACGGGTCATGGGTCTGGGCATAGTCACTCGCCTTGGCCGGAGTAAAGAATTTCCTCTGGGGAATCCGGGAAGGTGCAATTCTACGCCCTATGAAGTTTGAGTGCCAGTCCCAAGCGGAGGCATTAAGTAGCGTATTCTGAAGAGGTTACTCGGCTGGTTAAGGTCGCTGGCAGGCCATCGATTTCGATGCACGCGGATTGGGGAGTTCGAAAAGGCTAAAATTAGGGACAACGTGGATAGAATAGTTCCACTTTCCTTGGTCAGCGGAGGGGAGGCGGAGACTGTGCGGCTCGGGGAACTTGCCATAAGTTTCTCTATCGTACAGAAAATGCATGGCTTAAAATGACTATCCAGGCACGCAACGCCTGCGAGACGTGGCAGCGGGCTTGCAACCTAGTCGAGAAGCCCTTCCTAGGGAAGGGAGACACAGCAGTCCCATTCGTTCTGAGCCGGTGACGAGGAAGATCATGATTCGAAACGGCGAACTGACCATGACGGAAGCAAAGAGGATCCTGAGGAAGTATTGGTGGATCCTGCCTTTAACCGTGATTGGAGGAATCTCGCTCGCGATTGGCGCGACGGCATTTCTGCCAAAGCGATTCACTTCCCAGACCCTCGTCTTGGTTGACCAGCCGACGGTATCGCCCGATCTAGTGAAGCCGGTGGTAAACGAAGCCACCAACCAGCGGCTGGCCTCGATGCAGGAACAAATTTTGAGCCGTTCCCGGTTGCAGCCCATTATCGAGAAATTCGGATTGTATCCATCTGAGCGTGGGACAGTTCACATGGAAGACCTCGTGGTCAAGTTGCGTGCGGCGATTGAAGTGACGCCACTAGCGCCGATGCAGGGAACACAGAATCGCCAATTGCCCGGGTTTCACGTGAACGTGACGTTTGACAATCCGCAGGTGGCGCAGAGGATTTGCAGTGAGATCACGACGATGTTCATGGAGCAGAATTCGAAGGACATCGACGTTCAGGGAACGCAGACCACGGAGTTTTTTGCGCAGCAGGTGGACCAGGCGAAACGGAATCTCGACGAGCAAGACGCGAAGTTAGCTGAGTTCAAGAAGAAGAATATGGGATCGCTTCCAGACCAGGAGCAGGCAAACCTGGTGCAGCTTACCGGAACGAACTCACAACTCGATGCGATCACGCAGGCCGTGAACCGCGCGCAGCAAGACAAGGTCATGAACGAGTCGTTGCTGAGCTCGCAACTCGCGACCTGGAAGGCCGTGAAGGGCGGAGACACACCGACAGAAACGCTCGACCAGCAGCTCACTGCGCTGCAGGACCAACTTAGCGTATTGCAATCGCGCTACACTTCGGACCATCCCGACGTGATCAAGACCAAGAATCAGATTGAGCAGTTGAAGAGGCGAATGAGCGAAGGGCCAAAAGGCGGTAGCACGGCGGCAAATGCGCAAGCGACGGGCATTGAACCGCCACAGATTCAGCAGCTTCGCGCAAGAATACGCCAGGACGATCTGAGCATAGCCGAGCTGGTAAAGCGGCAGGGGCAAATTCAAAACCAGATCGGCATTTTGCAGGGCCGAATCCAGTCGACTCCGGCGGTCGAACAGCAGTTCAAAGAGTTGACACGAAACTATCAGAGCGCGGTCGAGTTTTACAACGATCTGCTGAAGAGGCACGACCAAGCAAAGATCGGACGGGACCTCAATCGCCAGCAGGAAGGCGAACAGTTTCGCGTACTTGATGCGCCGAGCCTCCCGATGACCCCGTCTTTCCCGAAAAAAACGGTGTTTGCCGGGGCGGGCTTGGGCGGAGGCCTGGCGCTTGGGCTCGCCATTCTCTACCTGCTTGCTCTGCTCGACTCATCGATGCACACCGAACGCGACGTCGAGCTGTGCTTGAAGCTTCCGGTGCTGGCGATGGTGCCAAATGTTTCGCCGGCCGGGCGGGCTCCGACGAGGGGCGCAGACAAAGGATTGGAACTCTCAGGAACCCGAGCCTAGGGCAACGCAAAAGGAAAAACCGAGAAACTTATGAGCCGGATCCACGAAGCACTAAAGAAAGCAGCGCAAGAGCGCACGGCGCAACTGGCCTCAGGTACTGCTCCCAGCTTCCTGGAGGTGGCGGATGCGCCGCGTAACGCCGTGCCCCTGCGAGAGTTGGACGAACCGACGGTCGCAAAGCGTCTCCCGGCTGAAGGTGCTTCCGTTCTTCGCTACGAGGATCTGATCAAGGGCTGTGCCTCGCCGAAATGGAGAATTGACGCGCGGATGAGCGTATTTGAGGGCGGAGATGACGATCATGTGGGCGCAGAACGGTTTCGAACGCTGCGCTCGCGTTTGTATCAGATTAGCGGGACGCGGACGCTGCGGCGGGTGATCGTGACCAGCAGCCTGCCGGCAGAAGGGAAAACGTTCGTCGCGGCGAATCTGGCGCAGTCGATTGTCAGGCAACCGGATCGCAAAGTACTGCTGATCGACGCGGATCTGCGCGCGTCGCGCCTGCATCAGGTGCTCGGAGCGCCTCGGACCCCAGGCTTGTCGGATTTTCTACGCGGCGAGGCGGATGAATTTAAGGTCGTGCAGAAGGGCACCGATGCGCATCTGTGTCTGATTCCGGCCGGCAACGAAGTTTCGAATCCTAGCGAATTACTCCTGAACGATCGCATGAAACGGCTGCTGGACGTGATGACGCCAATTTTCGACTGGATTATCATCGACACTCCGCCGGCTTTGCCCGTGCATGACGCGAGTATGATGGCGGATCTGTGCGATGGCGTGCTGTTTGTGGTGCGAGCCGGCTCAACGGACCACGAGATGGCAACCAAGGCAGCGACTGGATTTCAGGAAAAAAACCTTCTGGGAGTGGTGCTCAACCGAGTGGATAGCGGTGCGGGCTACGGCGGTTATTACTACAGTTATCCGGCGGGGGAAGAAGCAAAGAAGGGGTAGCTTTAGCAGGGTCTAGCCGGCAGCTTCTGCGGGCGCTTTCCGCTCGCTTCGCTCTAAGAGCCAAACGAGCGGCGCGAGCAAGAGCAATCCCAGCAGAAAGAAGACGAAACCACCCTCGTGGTGCAGCCTGCCGTACAGAAAGCCCGGATCCACATAGGTTGCGAGCAGTGTCAGTGTCACGATCCGCACGCCGTTCTTCAAAATCATCACAAATAGCCCGGCGATCACCAAGACCAACTGTTTCCAAAAGGTGTCCAGGTAGAAATGCGCCACGAGAATGGCCAGGATCAAAAGGGCCAGACTCGAGCGGATGCCACTGCATTCGCGTGCAACCTCAATGCTGACGCGCGCGAGGTGGAAGACGAATCCATCGCGGAGAACGGGCACGCCGCTCCAGTCGAAGAGAACCGCCGCAATCTCCGCGGATCCTTTTTGCAGGAGGTAGATGACCCTATCCAGAATGAAATCGGGGATAGGAATGGTAAGCAAAAGAAAGACCAGCGGGAAGCGCGCGCGGCGGAGTGTCTTTCTGCCGAAGAAGAATGCAAAACCAGCCGTCCAGAACAGGACGAGAGCGAGTATGTAGACAGAAAGCTGGTTCAATGCGCTCCATCGAGGGCCAATGGAGCGCGCAACAAGGGCCAGAACCAATCCCGCGGCCAAGAAGACGGAGGCAACGACAACATCGGAGCCCAGTGTTTTGAAGATGCGCTCACGCTCGAGAAACAGGATCCAGGCACTGATGAGGGGTATCAAAACGAGATGAGAAGCGTTCTCGTTCGACAGAGCGTAGGAGACGAACGCCGTAAGTGGATTGAGTAACAAGAGACAAGTCGCAAAAATCCACCCCACATACAGGAAAACACGCCGGGAAAGAGTGCCGAGCGGAGCGCGTGTTCCCGCGTCAATTGACGGCTGAGGAGTCCGTGACGACATAAGATTAGGCGCCCTCGTTCATCGCATTATTTAGAGCGGCTGAAGGTTTCCGAGCGATTCGTGTAGTGGCGGTCGTAGTAGTTGCGGTATTCGCCGGAGCGGGCGTGCTCGAGCCAGGAGGAGTTCGAGCGATACCAGTCAATGGTGCGCCGGATGCCGTCTGCGAAGGAGACCTCGGGCCGCCAACCAAGCTCGCGGCGAATTTTAGAACTGTCCAGGGCGTAGCGTCGATCGTGGCCGGGGCGATCCTGGACGTACTGCATCAGGCTCTCAGGCTTACCGAGGCCTTCCAGAATGGTCTTGACGATTTCGAGGTTGGGCTGGGGTGTGCCAGCCGAAACATTGTAAATCTGGCCGGTTTTTCCCTTTTCGATCGACAGCAGGATGGCCCGGCAATAATCTTCGACGAAAAGCCAATCACGCTCTTGCATGCCGTCCCCGTAGATGGGGAGCGTTTTATCTTCCTGTGCATTGGCAATGATCAGAGGGATCAATTTCTCGGGAAATTGGAACGGACCATAATTGTTGGTGCAGCGAAGAATGATTGCCGAGACGCCATAGGTGTTGGCGTAGGCGGTCACAAAATGATCGGCGGAAGCTTTGCTGGCGGCGTAGGGGCTACGTGGATCGAGAATTGTTTCTTCCGTGAAGCTGTGTCCTGCGGGCGCGCTGCCGTAGACCTCGTCCGTGCTGATGTGGACGAATCGCGCAAGTTTTGTGTCACGGGCCGCCTCCAATAAGCACTGGGCACCGAGGATATTGGTGCGAAGAAACGGCAAGGCGTCCTCAATGCTGCGGTCGACGTGGGTTTCGGCGGCGAAATTCACGAGCGCGTCGAATCCACGCTTGAAAACATGGGAAACTGCGGCCGAATCGCTAATGTCGCCGCGAACCAAATCGTAACGAGGATCCGACGCCAGGTCGCTCAGGCTTTCAGGATTTCCGGCATAGGTTAATTTGTCAAAATTAACGATGTGGATATCGCGACGCGTGGTGAGAGCGAGTCGAATAAAGTTCGAACCGATAAATCCTGCGCCGCCGGTCACCAAGAGTTTCAAGCCATTCTCCTTCCGTTCGTGCGAAGCCAATATGCCCATTCCGTGCCTTAGCCGTTACTCTGCATTGCGGGAATGCCGCGGAGGAATTCCGCGTTCCGGTATCTTGTTGGCTCCGGTCTCAGAAACCATGTTTGTAGCCCGCAACAGCGATTCGAAAGTGCCCGCGTCGGTCCACCAGCCGTCCAGAATGCTGTGAGTCAACGTGCGTTCCTCGAGGTACATATTATTCACGTCGGTGATCTCTAGCTCGTTGCGCGAGCTCGGTCTGGTCCTGCCAATCTTTTCGAACACCGTAGCGTCGTAGAAATAAATGCCGGTCACGGCATAGTTGGATTTAGGGGCTTTGGGTTTTTCCTCGATGCCAAGAATTCTTCCACCAGAAATTTCAGGACATCCAAAGCGTTGCGGATCAGGGACTTCTTTGAGGATAATGTGAGCCCCTACGGCTTGTTTCTCGAAGGCATTTTTCGAAGCGATGATGTTGTTTTCGATGATGTTGTCGCCAAGAATCACGCAAATCTTTTCGCCTTCGACGAAAGGTTCGGCAAGCCTGAGTGCGTCCGCGATACCGCCCTCGCCCTCCTGGTAGGTGTAGTGGATACGATGAAGGTCAAAGTCCTTGCCATTGGAGAGGAGGCGAAGGAAGTCGCCTGAGTTTTGCCCGCCGGTGACAATGATGATGTCCTTGATGCCCGCGTCCACCAGCGTCTGGATCGGATAGAAAACCATCGGCCTATCGTACACCGGTAAAAGGTGTTTGTTGGTAACGCGTGTGAGTGGATAAAGGCGCGATCCTTTTCCGCCAGCCAGAACGACACCCTTCATTTGAACGGATTCCCCCTTCGGACGAGAAAGCTCATGTCAGTGTACCGGCTCCTGAGAACCGAATTCCTCACAATACTTACCGCCGCGGAAACGACCATACGCTGCCAAAGACACGACCCGCTTTCCGAGAATCTCCGACTCGTAAGATGCAAGTCGCTGGCGCAGTCAGCGCAAGCGAGCCAAAAAAAGACTGGGCGAATGTGGGCACTATTCCCCAGTATCCACCGACCGCAGCGGTCGGGGACGCAAACGAAAAACCGTGTGCTGTGTTCGCTATGCTATAGGGAAGTGGCCGATTTTGACAGGGGGCAGGCAAGGGAGCAGGAAACTACGACCCGCTATGGACGGACAAACGCTCTACCAATTCGAGGTATTCGTGTTGCTTGGCGCTCCAATCGACAGTTTCGACAAATCGAGTCGCGTTTTCGATCTGCTGCTGCCGTTCCTGCGGGTTCTCAATCATCTGCCGCATGCAACGAGCAAGATCTTCCACGTCACCGCCGCGAAAGAATTTGACGGTGGAATTGTCAAAATAAAATTTATCAATCATGGTATCGGAGACGATAACGGGCACGCCCACTGCCATGAATTCAAGTATCTTGGTGCTGAACGCCTCATTACCGAAGTTATCTTTTCGCTTCGGAACGATTCCCAGATTGGCCGTCCCCATGATTTGCGCGATTTCTTGGAGGGGGCGGGTTGCAGGCATCTTCACCTGCTGCTCAACCCCAAGCTCCTTGACAAGATCCCAAAGCGCGTTCTTGGAAGGCCCTTCGCCGTAGATATGAAATTCTGCCTGAGGCATGTCCCTGCTGATGATCGCAAATGCGCGGATTGCGATGTCCAGACCCTGATGCCAGTTGAGGGAACCAGGATAAAGCATGAGGAATTTGCCGTTCTGGCTGTGGCCATTGGCCGTCTGATAGAAAATCGAGCGGTCCGGGGAATTCAGGACGACGGTACATTTTTCCGGAGTCAGACTGCGCGACAGCAGTCGCTCGCGCCATATGTCGTTCGCAATGATCACGTGACTGGCGAAGCGGCAAGAGGCGCGCTCCACACCGACCAGGATTCGGAACAGGCTGGACTGTTTCCCTGAATTGAATTTGCTCGCGTAGAATTCGGGCAAGATGTCATGAATATCGAGGATCACCGGAGTGCCCCTGAGTTTAGGGAGCAGGGCACTTAAAACCATGAAGTCGGGGACGGAATGGATATGCAGAATGTCAAATCGTTTCTTGAGGTCGCACTTTGCGACCTGCACCGCAGCGCGGATGAGAAACTGGCAAATTCGCCATCCGTAGGAAAATTGGCTCTTTTCATTTAGGATCCGCGGCTGTAAACGGTGGACGTGGACGCCATCTATTTCTTCCTCGGCTGGTTTCCCTTCTCCGCGCAGCGCGAAAACATCCACATGGTCGCCTCGTTTTGCGAGGGTTGAGGCGTAGCGCAGCACGCGATTGTCCGTCTCATAGAAGGAATAGGAAACCATCGCAACGCGTAACGGGCGGCGTACGGGGTTGGGTTCGATGGTTTCATCCAACGGACGCCGGGTCTCGGTGGGTTCACTGACCGTGGGCGAACGGAAAGTCATAGAAGCGCCCAAAATCGCTTCACTGCCATCAGCGTTGGCGGTCGGAATAGGCTTCGTGTGGCTCGCCACGTCCGGGGGATTGGTAGCGGTTGAGAGGTTCGGAACTGCGTCCGCCCGTGGTGTGAAGGTGTACTCGAGAGAGTTCCCTGCGAGGCATGCGTACGCAATCCGAGCTGACTCGCTGCCGTCCCCCGTAATCCTCCATGCATCTGAGGCGAAGACGAGCTTCATTTCATTCCGCTTCCGCCACCAGGAGTTGACCTGGGAAGGCACTGTCGCCCAGATGTTGCGCACCGCGCATTGCTCTCTGACGTGAGCCAACAAATCTCGGAACACCTGCCGTTGTTCTGATGCGATGACATAGTCCGGGTGAACGATGACGCTGACCACTCCGTGCCCATCCACAATTGTCCTGATTTGTTGCTTCCATAGGTCAATGGAAAATTGATGGAGGATGTGAAAGAGAGAATAGTCCTGTGTTAACGTGACTGGAATTTCCAGAATGTCTCCGATGAAGTATGGCAGGACCGTACAGCACCCGCCGCCCTGTGGATCTAGGTGGCCGATATTCGGAACGGACATGTCAAAGGCGAATTCGTATTCCCCATACCATCGAAGATTGCGATACAGGACGCCCGAGCGGAATCCTTCTGCGCCAAATTTCCTGCAGTATTTGTTGATCAGTTCAGCGCGGCGCTTGAACTCCGTATATTCGCGGTAGAGGTGGCCGTCGTGATTCAGATCGTGAACGCAGATCTCGAAGTTACGCTCCCTGATTTGCCTGAGGTATTCAGGTTCAACCGAATAGCGCTCTTCGGGTACGACTTGAAACGAAGCTTTAAAACCAAATTCATCGTCAATATCCATGAGTGATGAACAAAAGGCCTTGCCTGCGGCGCCTTCGACGTCATGAGTGAGGATAAACGCGGCTTGTTTTCCTTCCGGCCAGAACCAGATGAAAGGAATGGGGCGGCCGCCATTCGCCTGAATCGCCGCAGTCATCATTTTTTCCAAGAGTTGATCAACCGACCGGTCGACCGGCCACCCTGGAAAAGGATTATTCAGTCCTCCGAGCAACCGGATCCGCTGCAGGGAACTTCGGATGGAAAGCGGCAAAATGGGCCGCGTCCAATAGTAGAGTTTACGAACCAGCGGATTTGTACCGAGAAGTGTCTCCTGGTCGTTCATCTGTCCCGTATACGTTTCCATGCGCAGCGACGAAGTAATTTCAGCCAAGTCGAACGGCAGGTAGATTTGACCGTCGTGAATTGCAAGCTGGTCGGACACGTCTCTAAGGCCGGATCTTGACGAACTCGATGTAGAGGCGGAGCTTAATCTGCCGAAGCACGTCAGACCGTGGCCGAATCGAAAGAAACCCGGCTGCCCGCCGGGCGCACCCTTGAGCACAATATTTCCGTAGCTTGTTGGGCAGCGGAAAAATTCTTGTATGGGGTTATTCATTATGATGAGAAATTCAATCGCTTGCTAAAGTCCTGCGCGTTCTAAGTGCCGCGATCGCCCGCTTCAAAACCCGTCCTAAAGAAAATCCGGGCGGGGGGAGAACTCCTATTAGGACGATCCTGCACGGTTTCTTATCTTCCTCAAAATCGCAGCGCATTTCCAACCCGCGAGTGGACCTGTCCGTCGAGCTTAGTATTAGTAAACCGTGAACAAAGCGAGTTTCTCGGGCAAGTGCATCGCTTGTGCAATCTAGCTCCGATCACTCCTGACAGTTCAATTCCGGCGAAATGAAAAAATGCACTGGTTCCCCAGCCAGGAGTTTTTGTTCCGTCCACCGTCCCCAAAAACAGTGCGAATGGCCGCGTGCGATTGATCGGGAGTGATAAATCTGGAAATCAAAGGAATCGAAAAAGTGTGCCGGTAACTTCCCGAAAGCACAAAGTTTGATTTCTGAAAACGATCAATCACCCACGCCGAGCTGATTTTGTTAGTAACGTAGCTGGGAGGTTTTAACATTCTCACGATCCGGGCTCGGATCGATGACAACTTTGTCAAGAAATGCTGCGCATCAGAACATTCCACCACAATCGTTCCTCCGGGAGTCAGCAGCTCGCAGATTCGCGAAATGAGGGCTTCAGGAGAGTCCACGTGCGCCAGGACTCCAACGCATACAATCAAGTCGAAGGACTGAGGCGTTAAAGGCGCCTCGATCACATTTTCATTCACGAACTTGACGCGGTCGAGCAGATTCGCCGGAACCTTGGTTCTCGCAATGGCCAGCATTTTATCCGAGAGATCAAGCAATGTCAGCCTGTTCGCAGGCGTCAAGAGCGGAATGGTCACCGAACCGTCGCCACATCCGATGTCCAGGATCGAGTGCGGCGCTTGGCGCCCGACAAAGTCATGGACAATTTCCGTTCGGATTGCGATGGTCGTGCGCCACCCATTCACGTACCAATCGGTTCGGCGGAACAATTCCCTGACGCTGTTGACTTTGTCGCTCACTCTGACGGCCTCCGGTTGTGCTTCCGTCGCTGAATCGGATGCAGGGGTCAAGCAATCCTACGACGAGACTGCTAAGTATTGTGCTTCTACGTGCCGAGCCATGCTTCCAAACGGATCCAGCACCGTTCGAGCCGATGCGCGCCCGAATAGCGCACTAATTTCTTTCCATCGAATTTTGTTTCGGCCTCCGAACAGATTCTGCGAGCGACACGACTTCACGAACCGTCGCAATACACGCGCCCGATGCGATCGCGGCCTTTACGACCTGCTCCAGAAGACCGGGAGTACAACCGTAAGGCGAGGGATTTGGCCGAACGTCATGCGTATAGAAGATGAGCCAATATGTTTTTCGGCGGTTCTCTGCGATCAGCGATGCCGCGGGGCCGAGTTGTTCGACATCCCCATAAAGGCTATTGGCGCGCAACAGATTCAGATCGACGCGCGGTCCGTTAAGTCCTGGATAGATGCCTCGGCTACTCTGCATTGTGGAACCCACCGCGCTTTTGACGCGAAGTGTAATATCCCCATAGGGATATGCGAAGTGTCGCGAAGCATCGAGTCCAAATGTGTTTGTGAGCGTCCCGTAGCCTTTCTCGACTTCGCGCCCGTAGTCGACGCAGGGAGTAGAGCGGGCAGAAAGATGAGAATAGGTATGGTTTGCCAGTTCGTGACCCGCTGCCAAGAGTTGGACGAGGTCCTCCTTTCGGAAATGAGGACCCAGGTCGTTCACGGTATCGATCAGTGCAGGCGATACGTAGTAGGTGCCGCGAACTCCAGCATTTTCGAGTATGGATCCGCCGATGGTCAGCGCTGTTCGCGGGAAATCGTCAAAGGAGAAGGAGATCAGGGGTCGATCGCTCGGAATCACGACGTCACGGCGGGCAAGTGCAGAGAGCGCTGAGCGGCGGAAGCTGGCGACCTGCGAGCGTAGCGACATGGCCGTCTATGCTGGGACCGTGTTCGAGTTATCTACGATGTGAATGATGCCGTCGTCCGATGTGACGGCGTTTCTCGTAATCGAGAGCAGCGAGACTCCATCACTGATTCCTGATTCCTCAAAACCCAAGTCGGCGAACACTCTTCCCGATGGCTCATTCCGGTCGGTTCTTCTGTAGTTCGCATAGAACGTCGACTTATCGTTAGACAGATATTTATGAATGATATGCGCCAGGAATGCATGCTCTACTCGTTTGGCTTGTATTCTGCAACTGAACATCAGATCCGTCAGTCGAGGTTCCCGACTATCGACAATTGCGAACCCTACTACGCCGTAGCTTCCGAACTTGTCTTCACACTTTATGACATAAGTGTCGAGGTGCGAGGACGCGAGGATCTCTTCGAGACGAGCGCGATCATATCGATTTCCGGAGAAATTCATTTGGTTGGTGCGCTGCGTCAATTCATGCACTCTGGCAATGTTTTCCTTGGTCATACTGGCCAGGCCGACCCGAATGTTGCAATGCTTCAGGAAGGCCCTGAAATCGTCTCCAAAACTGTCTGCAATGACCTGACGCTCGCTCTCTAGCTGATACATCTTCCGGCGGTTTGCGCTCTCTGCGGTAACCGGCACGTCGAATTCGGGCCGGGATAACAGACCGGTGTACTCCTCCGCTTTAAGCACCCGCACTTTGGGGTGGACGGACTGCACTTCTTCCAGCTCAAAGGAAGAGTCATCGATGAATAGAACTGTGTCCTCCCCGATGTTCATTCCCTTGATGATTGCTGAGACGGATTCACTTTTCGGATTCCAGGAAATTTGAGGAAAGAGGAAATACTGCTCAAGACCCCAAGCTTTCAAAACGTCCATGGCCTCTGAGAAATTGTTTTTGCTGGCGACAGACTGTAGAATCCCGCGACGATCCAGTTCTATCATCATGTCGCGGATTCCCGGCTTCAGACGGAGATTCGATGAGCCATCCTCAACCAGGATTCCGTCCCAAAGCGTATTGTCCAAATCCCAGACCACACACTTGACCTTCACGGCCTGCTGAGGCTTCTTTTCCGCCAAGGCGTTCTCGAGCACAAACTCCATCGTGCCGAAATACAGCGTTGTTCCGTCCGGGACATCGTTAGGGATCAGTTCAACACCAAATGGTTGTTCCAGCGGAACGACAGCATTGATGTCCTGAACGGGTGTCTTGATTCGATTGAAACCAGGCTTGACCTCAAGAAGCGCTTGATAGGGAATTTTGCGCAACGGGTCCTGCGAACGGATCGTTAAGGAAATTTGTATCGATGCTTCCCCAGGGTTGAAGCACTCCAGCATGAAAGAAGACGGGCGAGCCGTAGAGAGACGAGCCGCCTGCGCGACTCGTTTCTTGAATGAATATCTCTTTGCGGAAACAAAATTCCTGACCGGCTCGGGCATGATCAGCGTCTGGATCATGGACCCGATTTTATAGTCGCGACTCTCGATATGCTCGGCCTCGGAAATCGAGCGCAGCCGGATGTTACCGACGGTCCATAGCTTTCCCCACTGCTTGAAGCGAATTTTCAATAAGTAACCGCCCAGAACGCTGTTCGAATCGATGCGAACCATCCCATCCATAAATCGCCTGCAGTTTCCGCCTGGACGCGCTTCATACAAGTCGCACGTCGCGTAGCAGGTCGGCCACACACATTCGGTGCAGTGCTCGCCCCAGGGCAGAACCGTACGCATCGAAACAACTTCTCGAGAGGCCGAAAACGCCTTCAAGACTTCCGATGGAATCTGTTCGGCTGTCTCGACTTTGCTGTTAATTTCGCTCTCGTACATTTCCGACCCCTGAGTTTCGAATATTTTATTTTAACATCACGCCCTGACTGGAAAAGGCTGATCAGCGAAGGTCCAGGTAAGGATATCGATGCGTTCTAGGTATGGTTCAAGCGTTCGTCACAGGCGTCGAGCGGTGTAATGCCTCTGTCGATTGCAGGAGGAAGTTCCAGATTCTGATTGCTTCTCAATTCGCGCGCGAGGTCTCCTCTCGTCAAAAGAAAGGTCGCGCGATCGTTACTTCCAAATAGAGTCTCTCCCCAGCAGACGCTTGAGTTGTTGACTGCGAAGATAGCGGATGGTTTTAGCGTCATCCACCTGAGGAATGTGTTTTATGTATCCGCTCGCGAACCCGTAAAACAAGCCCACCGAACCGACGATGTAGGGCTTGCGGAAAAGTCGGGCGAGGCATTTTGAAATCATGAACAGAGGATGATAACCGCAGATGTAATTCGCTCGGCCATTTTTCACGATTCCGTCCCAGTAACCTTCGGCAGTGCCGGTCAAGCGGTGATGCAAGAGCTGCAAGTCCGGGAAGCTCCTCGAGGTCCAACCGAGCATGCTGGCTTTTACCTCGTCCATCGTGTCCCACCCGGGCGCCGGCCAAAATCCCCCGATCATCTCCCAGCATTCTCTCCTGTAGATCTTTGTGGCTCCTCGCACGTGAAATGCCGGACATTCTTCGACCTGTTTGACGCCATCGATGACGTTGCAGATCACGCCTCCTCCAACGCCAAGGCGACGATCGCTCCGGAAGTTCGCAAGGCACTTTTCGAAATAGTCCGGCTCCAATGTCAAATCGCCATCAAGTTTCACGATGAATTCCCAGTCCTTGCAGCTCGCGGCACGATAGCCATCGTTGAAAGCGTCGACAACCCCTCCGCCGGCCTTTCGAAAGCCGCGGTTCTTTCGGTGAACGGCACGAATCCAGGAATGCTGGCGGGCGTATTCGTCAATAATGGCTTCGGTCTTGTCTGTCGACCCATCGTTGACGATCACCCATTCCGCCGGGCGGACTGTTTGTGAAAGCATGCTTTCAATTGTAAATTTCAGATAAGCTTCTTCGTCCCGCACGGGCGTGATGACCAAATAGCGGGCGTTCGCCGCGTTTGATGACGCAGCTTCCACGAAAGCCAGGTTTTTTTCTTTGGATTGCATCATGGTCTGGATTGTCTGCTGCTCTTCAGGGATAAACCTTTCAGTGTGGAATAAGGCGCGGGGCGCGCAGTCAAAGGTAATGCTGCTACCGGGGACTCTTCCACCGGCTTAGCCGCCAGTAGCGGCGCCGCGGCGCCTGAAACGATAGCCAGGAAGATGAACCACAATGTGCGGGTCTGATCAAAATAGTCGATACCAATGAAAGCTATTATGTGAGCGAAGAACGCAGCTCCGAGGCACCAGAAAAGCCACTCCCGTGGCCCGTCGCCCTCCACTCGCTTCCGACACTCTCCTACGGCGGCAAAACCGCGCTTCAGAATGACGATAAATAGCAGCAACGTTCCTACGCCGCCCGCCAGGCCTTCCGCTACGAATTGATTGCAGGCGTCCCAGGTATCGCTTCCCCAGCTCGCGTTGCTTGTCGATCCCACAAGCCACCAATCGAAAAAATGACGCACGAACTGGTCGACGAGATATGCTCGGTCCCACCCGTGCCCGCCGACCAAGTCAATTCTCGCGACCAGGTACCATACGGGAGCCTTCATGGCCAGAGCAAGCGCGGCAATCACGACTACAATGCCCCATCTGATGGATCGCATCCGTTTTCGCATTGGCCACAGACACAGGGCTACGATGCCAGCTACGTATGCGCTGACCGCTGTGCTGGCCATAGAAGTTACCGCAACAATACTCGCTGAGGCCATCCCGACGGCACCGAAGAGCCTTGCTTTGCCCGACTTCCATAGCCAGAAGAACAAGGGAACCAGCGTGGCGCCAAAAGTTCCAGCGGTTATCGAATTTGCGAAGACGCCCTGGGCACGAACTCTTCCGTCTCGAATCCAGGGGTGAATCACCACACCGTTGATGTGGCTGAAGAGATTGTTCTGAGTTAGATATTCATAGAGCATGCAGGCTGAAAGAACGGACGTGACCACTGCCAGGGATTGCAACGCATCCGATACGTCCTTTTCATCGCGAAGAAAATGCCGAAAGAGCAGATAGCCCCCGCAGGCATCGAGAAGAAAGCCCACCTGCGCCACAACCGCACCACCTTCTCTATAGAGCAAAACGAAGACAATGGCGCGGAAGAATGCCCATAGGAAGAATATCTTCTCGAGAGGGCTGAAACCGTCATTCAGCGGAGAGGAGCTTGACTTCATTTTCGCCATTAGCAATCGGATAACGCCCGCAAGAATAACGATTCTGATGGCGAAGAAGTGAACACCGCCGAGATATAACTGGTTTGCAAACGGGGTCAGGAAGCTGATCACTAGGATGGCGGCGAACGCGTATTTCTTTTTGAAGAAAAGCACCGCGACGGCCGCTAAAATGGTCAGGAGCAATACCGCGGGCGACATGAACGTAGCGTCCGCACCACCACCGAATTGAAAATTTTCATTCACAGCAAGAAGTCCTTATCGAAGGTCGGCGCCGGTGACGTTGTCACGGGCACCGACGATGCCTCGATCTTCCGCAACGTTCGCGAGGTCCCGTTTTTCCAGCTTGCCTTATGAGTTTCCGGCCAAGGCAAACTTAACAAGAGATTGGCAGCACCGCATCCAGCTTCGCAACTGCGTTCGATCGGCGCGTATGGAGTCTGCAAAGGCCTTGATCGCGCTCTGCGCAGCTCCTTGCTCTAAATCACTCATTCCAAGCGTGTAAAGCATCCTGGACCTGAGGTGTCGCGGAATCTCGGGGAAGGATTCGAGAAGGAATCGAATCGCAGCTGCTCGGTTATGAGCCATAGACTTTAGGTTCCTCGAAAGGCTGGCCCCATGGATTCTGTATTGCGAGAGGGGCTCTTCGACGTAATCAAACTCATACTTCCGCGAAACCATGATCCAGCAAACCCAGTCCTCAAGGGATCGCAGCTTGTCCACAAAACCTCGTGCGTATTGGATCGCTTCGCGACGCACGATTACCGTCGGAACGCATAGGAAGTTCCTCTCGCATAGTTCTTCAAACATATTACCGGAGGTCTTTTGTCCTTTCCTATGGACCAGCGAGCTGAATCGTTCGCCCGTAGGTTTGCCATCCGAATCGATAATGATGCTATCTGAGTGCACGAGGCCGACTTCAGGCTTCCTTTGAAAGCACTCCAATTGCGTCTCGAGCTTCTCAGCCAGCCAGAGGTCGTCTGCATCGCACATTGCCACATAGGCGCCTGAGCTGACCGCCAACCCACTATTCCGGGCGCTAGCCAGGCCACGGTTCACCTCGTGGAACACAGGGACAACGCGGTCGTCGCGCCGTTTCCACTCCTCAACAATCTGACGGGAAGAATCCGTTGAACAGTCGTCGGTAATAATCAGTTCCAGATCGGAGTGCGTCTGGGACAGCACGCTCTCAATTGCAGACGGAAGGTAACGCGCATAGTTAAACGACGGCATCAATACGCTTACTTTCACCGCTCCACCCTTTCTCCGTGTGCTGGATTCATTGGCAGCCAAAGTGAACGGCCTTAGACAACGTCGTTGGCTTCCGCAGGTTTAGCAGAACCGATTTTTGCCAGGAAAGCTCCTCGAAGGACGCCCCAATCGCTCTTTTCTAACTCGCCTGCCCCCACGAGCAGCCCGATGTAGAGGAGAGCCCCGATCACTACGGAGCCGGCCTCTATCAGGATTCCCAGTTGAGGCCGGGCAAAACAGTAATAAACCGGAGCTGCGGCGATAGCAGCCGCCACATAAATTGTGGCCGTGCTCCTCCAAGGAAACTTCGCCTTGACGTAGGAGATGACGTAAAAGGTACCGCCAACCGCTCCAACGATTTGGGCGGCACAATTGGCCACCGCGGCCCCGAGCGCACCGTAATGTGGGATGAGGGAAAAGTCGAGGGTCAGATTGAGCACGGCTACGCATGTCCCGAACTTAGCGATAAAACCCTGTTTGCCGATGCCAAGCAGGAGGGGAGAGTTCACTCCTCCAATGCTCGTAACGGCGAGGCTCACAACGAGCACCTGCAGGGGAACCACCAGCGGCAAGAATTTTACCCCATACAACAACAGGACCAATGGTTTGGCAACCACGAAGCCCAGAGCGCAGAGAGGGACCATCCCCATTTGCAGATATTTCAAGGAATTTCGGAAAAAAAATCCCACCTCTCCCAACCCGCTTCTGCCGTAGCTCTCGGAATAGAGAGGCAAGAGCGTTCCTGCGAAAACGCTGGCCACGTCATTCATCTTCGACACAATCGAGTAAGCGAGCGTGTAGAAGGCAATCTCCGCAAGAGTCGAATACCACTTGAGAAAGAGGACTTCCGACCTCTGCCACACAATCGTATCCAAAAGCAGTACGTAGGAAATCGTCAGGGAGAATTTCCTGATCCGGCTATACAAATCGGACATCTCAGGGGCCAGACTCGCAGGCTGGGTCTCCAGTTTTAGCAGCAAACGATCGACCGCCCGGTAGGACAACCAGGCTCCTACCGCCAGTCCGATCAGCGTCGCCCACAACATGCCGAGGACTCCGGAATGGAGGAGGGCGGCAACGCCAATCGAGGCCACCTGGGCCAGGGACACGTAAAGAGTGACCATGGCGATTTTGTCAAATTTTTGAACTCCGGCCAGAGCCGCAACGAGGCCCTGTTGGAGCGCCTGAAGCAGGACCATGATGGCCGCAAGAACGATGACGTTACGATAGGGGGTTTTGAGAAGCACAAAACAAGCTGTGACTGCTGAGACCAGCAAAGCCACCAGGAGTTGTGTCAGCAACAGGCGCTTGCCAAGATGCGCTGCCATTGCGCCATCCCCACGGCCCATGTATTCGGAGACGAACTTGGTCAGGGCGGACGGCAGACCAATATTGGCTAAAATCCCCAGAGTGCCGACCAGCCACATCGCGTATCCGTAGATTCCCATGTTCCCTGGACCGAGAGTACGAGCCAGGATGGCGGATGTGCATACGGTCGAAATAATCCCGATTGCGAGTCGGACCCCGCTAAAGAAGACATTTCTGACCGCTCTGTTGGTCGTGTGGTGGGTCATTCGAGATCGATTCGCAGCGCTAGGCTAATTCCTCGTCCCCCAAGGATGAAGGCTTCGATCGATCACCGAGCGGACGCGCCGCGCTCGCCGACCAGCGCGACGCACGCCGCGCGCGACGCGATCCCCCAATGTCGGCCTTCCATAATTGTCGGGCAGCGACTCAATTATCGGTCGAGCCCAAGAATGGAAGTTCGATTCTACCCTGCGCACTCGCCGAGGTGTCAGATGCTCGAGGTAGCGCTCCCACGCGGGACTCTCCCATAAGTGAGTCGCGTACGCTTTTGAGAGATCGAGCTTTTGGGGAGAATCATAAATCAACCGAAGATCCTCGGCCTTGAACGTAGGCCAAAAAAACGCGAAATGCGGTAAGACCGTAATGTCGCCGGGAAACTGCTGAGAAAGTTGGTAGGGAAGTCTCACCGAATGCTCGTCCCAGTAGTCATCGTGCCCCTTAGAACGGAACGATCGATACTCGGCGTGCCACCTCCTCAGGAAGGGCGCGTCGGCCTCGGCCAGAATCACGGCATTGCACAACCCGACGACCTTCCCGTCAATCGATTGTTCCCCCAGCACCGTGGTGTGGCCCAGTAATGGATCAAATGAACCGTGCACCAGCACATCGGCGTCCAGGTAAATTCCGCCAACGCTCAGGAGTTTTTCGAGTCTCACGACATCTGCACGATGGGCTGGATGGAGGAGTGGATTTCCGCAAATTTCTCGGGGCGCCTCTAATTTATTCACAGTTACCGTGCGGCGCGAGAGTTCCCACCAAGGCCCCGTTGGCTCATATTCACAGTGAAAAAACACGTCGGTCGGTCGGATGCGCTCGACTGCACTCATCAAGCAGACGTGATGAATAAGGCTCCATGGCTTGCCGCCAAAATCGGGGGTCATGCCAAAGCAATAGTGCAAAACCTTGGGTATCATGAAAGGTCGCTGGTCGAAGGGGTCGTGTCAGATTCGGAACGGCACCGAGTGGATCGCACTCGATTTAGGACTGCTCGTCCCGTATGGGCAAAAAGCGGACCGTCAGATAAGACGGCCCGCTCTCAACCCGCTGCTGCTCGTGTTTCTGCTTTAGGGTACGGTTACGGTTGCCGTGAGACCTGTCGGTGGCTGGACTGTCGTCGAGCCGCTGCTGGCGGCGCCGTAGCCGTATGCGCCACCATCCCACATACCGACGGAAGGCCTCGGGTTTCCCGCCTTATCGATGTTCAGGGGTGTCATCAAAAGTCCCGCCAGGTTGAAGGCTTGTCCGATCAAGGACGTCGATGCCGACGTCGGCTGGTAAGACGCGTTAAGATTTGGGTTGCCGGTCGTAGAGTGCGCGTCGCAACTGCAACTTGTTTTCCATGCCGAGAACGAACCAGACAGATTCCAGCCATTGCCGCCGATTCCGTAATAGTTATTGTAGTCAAACGTCGTGTTGGCGTAGGTCGCCGATCCACTCACCCCCACGGCCTCAAAAATATTGAAGATGACGTTGTTCTGGATCACGGCGCCAGGCTGGTAAACGTTGACGCCCACAGAACCGTGCCCAGTTGGTGCGGTGATCGTGTTGTTGTAGATGCGAGCGCCGAGATTGATCACGCAGATTTCGCCGCAACCTTGATGAGATACCGAAGATTGGTCCACGATGAGGTTGTTAAATACATAGGTACCCGTGGTCTGCGTTGAGGATTCCTGATAGATTGCCGCATTGATGTTGGCGCCGAAATCCCCGTGAATGTAGTTTCCGTTAACCTGGTATCCCACGACGACGTCGCCGGTGTTATAGGCAAACTGGTGAATGCCGTCATGGTGGTGGTTTACTGCCGCATCGTCCCAGTTCTGAAAGTCGCGAATGTCGTTGTTTTTGATGATTACGTTCGTTACCGTCGAGCCGGTTCCGCCGGCTCCGAATTCGATTCCGTGGTCCGTATTGTAGATGGTGTTGTTCTGGAAGGTCATGTTGGTGATGACAGATCCACCCGGATAATTGGCACCGATACCGTCTTTGGCATCGTGGATGGTGCAGTGCTGAATGAGCAGATTTGAACCCCAGGCGCTGATGCCGCCTGTAGAGCCGCCTACTTCGTCAGTGCAGTTCGAGATGGGCAATGTGCAGGTGTGAACATACATGTTCGAAACGGTCAGATTCTGAATCGTGACGTTCGAACCACCATTCGAAATGATCCCGTTGCTGCCGTCGATGCGATTTGCGAACGGCGTACCGTTTGCGGTCGCCTGAATCGTGAGTTGATTCTGGCCGTCTATCGTAATGAAGCTCTTGCCGTTCACGTTGACCGCCGGGCTTCCGTCGTTGCCCGTTCCCCAATACGGCGCTGTGATGACTACGGCTCCGTCCGCTTTGAGAGTGATGACATTTCCAGAGGAACCGCTGCCTTGAAAACCCAACGCGTTCGTCGTCCCCGCAGGGAAGGAATACGTACCTGCGCAGAGATGAACCGTCGTTCCCGGACCGATTTGAGCGGCGCCTCCGCCCCAGTTGCCGGAGTTATTGAACCAGGACACCGCAAGTGTGTCCGAGCAGCTCGTTCCGCTGCCACCACCGTTCTGCGATATGAAAATGTTTGAGGCTGCGGCTTGCGAGGCGGGTGCGGAGCCCAGAGCCAGGACAAGCCCTGCCAAAACCAAAACGAAGGTAGCGTCGCGCAGGATCCCTGAACGAGCGCATGAACCGCTGAATCGAAACTTTTGTAATCTCACTAGAACGCTCCCAGCTGTCACTAAATCTTTGCGGTTCAGCACTTACCGAACCATTTTCAAAGACAGAGTAACAACCGCCAGGGCCTCCAGCAACTGGTCCCGAGGCTAGTAAATGGACAGGTACAAAGACTGTACGTTCGCGCAAACGAACCTCGTTCGTGCCGAAGTCACGATCCCCTTAGCCTGGGTATGCTCCTGCAACCATCGGTTGCCGGAATTAAGCCAAAAAACACTCCTGCGGGCTGTGCCGATCGGCCGTATCGAAAGGGATCCTGGAAGGGCCGGCCGAAGCAGGGCCTTAATCGCGGGTAGCGAATTGCGGCCGAACTAACTTGGCCCAACTCGGCGGCATTTTTTTCGCGATCTCGATGTTCTCAAAAATGCTGCTTTCGCGCGCGCCGTGCTGATGTACCCAAGCTGCCATTCCCTGGATGCCCTTTTCAAGCGACGTCTTTTCCCTCGTGCCGAAGACTCCTTCGGCCTTGCTGTGGTCAGAAAAAGCGATTTTGACCTCATTGCGAGGATCCAAATGCAATTTGCGGCACGGCTTGCCCATAGCCGATGACACAATCTCCGCCAACTTGTTTACGGTATGCGGAACGTCGGCCCCTACATTGAAAATCTGATTTCTGGCGGCAGGATGTTCAATCGATTCGGCAATAATCGGTGCGACATCATCGATATGAGTAAAGGCGCGTTGCTGCGTGCCGTCCCCGAAGACCGTCATCGGCTCGTCCCGCAGCAGCTGATTCATGAATATGCCCACCACATTTCGATAGCGGTCTCCGATATTCTGGCGCTCGCCGTAGACGTTGTGAGGGCGGAAAATGACATAGTCCAATCCAAACATCTCGTGGGACACGCGAAGTTCCTGCTCTACCGCTAACTTGGCGATTCCATAGGAATCTTCAGGTACCGGAATCATCTGCTCCGACATTGGCGATTGTCCGGCACCATACACTGCGATCGAAGATGTGAAAACGAAGGTTTTCACATTGTTGTTCACCGAGGCGTTGATCAGGTTTACCGATCCAATCAGGTTGTTGGAATAGTTGAAACGCTTTATGAAATGGCTTAGGCCTTCGGCCGCGTAAGCCGCGAGATGATAGACATGATCGAATTGATGCTTCTCGAAAAGATGATCAACCAGCTCCTGGTCAAGGATGGAACCTTTGACGAAAGTAGCGTCGGCAGGAACGTTTTCCTCAAACCCGCCGCTCAGATCGTCAAGAACGACGACCCTGTGCCCGGCTCTCAAAAGATGTTCTGCCACATGTGACCCCATGAAACCTGCTCCACCGGTCACGAGCATTGTGTACATTTTCTTATATCCTCCCATGGTTGTTCGGAACTTGCGCCGTAGCGATAGCAAATTTAAGAAGCGGTCTGCGGGGTGGAGAGTCCGATCGCCGGCTCTTCCCCTTGCTCAACAAAACGGACCGGATCGAGCGATTTATTCCAACGGATGAGCGTCCGGTACGTTTCAAGCCTGCTCTTCAGAATTTCGTCCGATTTCACAAGACTCAGAAGACCATAAAGGCCCTTTCGCACGCGCATTCTTGCCATTTGCACGCGGCGGAAGCTCCGTGCACCTTCCGCTCCGAAATGTTTGTAAAAATAGCGATATCGGTTGCGAAGCTTCTCGATCTCGAATCTGATCGGGAACTTCCTCACCGATTGCCCGCCCAGATGAGTAATCGTCGCAGAGGGAGTAAACAGGATCTCTCGTCCCGCCTGCCACACGCGGAGGCAAAGGTCCACCTCTTCGCACTGATAGAAAAATTGTTCGTCGAAGCCGCCGATTTGCTTCAGGAGATCCGAGCGAAACATCACACAGCACCCTGATTGCCAGTCAATCTTGCGCGTCGAATTTCCATGCCAACCAACGTAAGTGTCCGAACGGAAGGCAGTTGAGATGAATCCCAGCGGCCGCAAGCCCAAAGCCGCAATCCACTCGCCGCGGATCGAAAGAAACGGGCGAGCCGATATCTGGTAGGAGCCATCGGGATTCAAGACGCGGAGGCCAAATCCTCCTGCTTGCGGATGTTCTGTTGCAAAAGCAACCCAGCGATCCAGGGCATGCTCATGAATGATGGTGTCTGGATTGAGAATGAGGATGTACTGACCCCGGGCGGCTTGGATCCCGACATTGTTTCCCTTTGCGAAACCCAGATTCTGTTTGTTTTCGAGCACTCTTACTTGCGGAAAGTTCCGGCGTACCTGATCGATCGAATCATCGGTCGAACCGTTGTCGGACACGATGACCTCAAAACGGATGGCGTGCGTGTGATCATAAATGGACTGCAGACAGTCCTTCAGGACCTTCCAGTCATTCCAGCAGAGCACCACGATAGAGAGTTCGAAAGCGTTCGGTTCGCCTTCGAGGCTTCGGTTATTGACCATTGTTTGTGTCACCGTTTTCATCGCAATTCCTTCGTTCGCTTCGATCTATTTCCTTCGCACCATGCGCTATCCTTGAGTCCAGTGACGGAAACCTGCTCTTCGGCACTCGTTCGGCTGCCTCTTGATCAGCTCCAGCTCGAGCGCTGCATCAGCGTCCGGTTCTTGTAGATGGACTTTTTCAAGGCCTGTGCCCAGTGCAGCCAGTCGTACCCGCCTTCAATCTTAGCGTGAAAAAATCGTTCATCGTCGCCGCTGTTGACAGGAATTCTAGGGAGGAAGAAGCGGTTTTTTGTGAGCGAAGCTCTTCCGAGAATGGTGCTGACCCCGTTCTCAAAACCGCAATTGGTGAGCACGTCTTCCAGATAATGGGTGAAGATCTTGTCCTGTTCCGGGAAGGCGAAGGGATAGGCGAAACTATCCACCGTCACCCCCAGCTTGTCCTCTATGGTTTCCTTCGAGCAAGCGAGCTCGTATTCAATCTGTTCCGGCCCGAGAGAACGCAAGTCTGGATGCGTGACTGTGTGTGAGCCGAACGAGATCCCTTCTTGCTGCAATTCGCGAACGTCCCGCCAGGTCAGATACTCAACACCATCGATGCGCAAGGGCTTGTCCTGGATGCGATCCGTTGCCAGGTAAATCGTGGCGGTGAATCCGCATTGTTTCATCACCGCCAGCGCATCGGTGTAGAAATCGCGATACCCGTCGTCAAACGTAATGACTACGGTCCTCGAAAGATCTTCGTGATTCTCCAAGCCGAGCATCAACTGACTTATGTTGAGCGTGCGGTAGCCATTGTTGCGAAGCCAGCGCATTTGATGAGCGAAGACTTCCGGCGAGGTATTGATCTGATAATAAGGATGCGATTTGCCGAACAGGTTTTCAGAAATGCTGTGATACATCAGGACAGGCACACAGCCGCCTCCGTTGGGCCCGAATATCCGGGCCACCGGGCGACCGAAGTAAAGTGTGGCGATCCGATCGATACGTGACATAGAAGAATAAGCCAAACGCTGCGGATCAAATCTCACCGCAGGATGTCTTGCGCGAATCAGGGACGGGGCAGGAATGGCGGCGATTCATGCTGCAGAAGCGCCTGCTTGGTTCCTTTTACAGGGCAGCGCTGACTCTTGACGCCGCGAATTCCTTCACTTTGTTGACGACTTCCAGTTGCTGGCTTGCGTCGAGCTGCGGAAACATGGGGAGTGAAACGATCTCAGCTGCAACGCGTTCGGTCACAGGGAAGTCACCCGGTTTGTACCCCAGGTGCTGATACGCCTTCTGGAGGTGTAACGGAATGGGGTAGTGAATGCCCGTGCCGATTCCGGCTTCGGCAAGGTAGGCCTGCAGCGCCTCGCGATCCTGCATGCGGACTACGTACAAATGATAGACGCCCTTTGTCCACTCGGCCTCGCGCGGGACGACCACCGAGTCTTTCGCGTCGGCAAAAAGTTCGTGATAGCGGTGCGCCAACTGGCGGCGGGATTCATTCCACTTTGCAAGATGCGGCAATTTCACGCTGAGCCATCCGGCCTGAATGGAGTCCAGGCGCCCATTGTAACCTTCGATATCGTGATAGTACTTCTTTGCCTGACCGTGATCGCGGATCATCCTCATCCGTTTGGCCATCTCTTCGTCGTTGGTATTTGCGGATCCCGCTTCACCGCAGGCTCCCAGATTCTTGCCGGGATAAAAACTGAACGCCGCGGCGCGGCCCATGGTACCGGCTTTTTTCCAGACGCCCTCTTTCCTTGAGAAATACTCGGCGCCATGTGCCTGGCAGGCATCTTCAATCACAACCAGGTTGTATTTGCTGGCAAGTGCGAGAATGGGGTCCATGTTCGCTGTCTGGCCATAGAGGTGAACTGGCACCACTGCCGACACCACGCGCCGGGAGGCTCTTTCGACGAGCTTTCCGCGGGTCTTATCGAATTCGCAGTCCTTCTCGAGGTACTCGCGAAGTTTCTCGGGATCCATCGTGTAGGTCTTCTCGTCGATGTCCACGAAAGCAATGTGCGCGCCGACCTGTGAGATCGCTTCCGTCGTGGCGATAAATGTGTGCGGAACCGTGACAATGATTTCGCCGGGCTTTATCTCCGCCGCCAGGAACGCGAACCGCAGCGCGTCGGTCCCGCTGTTCACGCCGACGCAGTATTTTGTGTCGCAGAACTTTGCGAATTGCCGCTCGAAGTCCTCCACCATCGGGCCACCGATGAAACCCGCGTTGCCGAGCGCTTTCTCCACCACCTGCATAAGCTCCGCCTGCAGTTCCTGGTGGGGCGTCACGAGATCGAGGAATGGGACCTTCGTTGTGCTGGTCATTTCAGTGATTGCTTCTCCTCCGTTAGATATCGCAAAACTCTTGCCGGGTTTCCGGCGACAATGGCATTTGCCGGTACGTTGCGGGTCACCACGCTGCCCGCGCCGACAATGGCATTGTCGCCGACAGTGATGTTGCTGAGTATGGTCGAACCGGAACCGATCGACGCACCCCGGCTGATCACCGTTTTTTCGACTTTCCAGTCAGCTTCGGTCTGCAGTTCTCCCGCTGGCGTGGTTGCCCGAGGATAGGAATCGTTGATGAACGTCACGCTGTGCCCGATGAAGACATTGTCCTGAATTTCGACGCCCTCACAGATGAATGTGTGACTCGAGATTTTGCAACGCTTGCCCACGCTAGCGTTTTTCTGAATCTCAACAAAGGCGCCAATCTTGGTCTCGTCACCGATTTCGCAGCCATAAAGATTGATGAACTTGGAGAGCCTGACACCCTTCCCAAGCTTAACGGTGGGCGCAATCGAAACGAATTCGCTCACAGGGCCACCAACTCTCCACGTTGGCCGACCGATTTTTCAGCCGCTTCGAGCAACCGAACCACCCGCAATCCGTTGACGCCGTCGTTGAATGGCGTTTTGTTTTCTTCGATGCATTTCAGGAAATAACCGGTCTCCGCCCGCAAGGCCTCAATCTGTTCAAGCTGCGGAGCCCACATGTCGCCCGACCTGTAAGACACGAGCAGTTGATGCAGGTTGCTCGGATTTGTGGACATGCTCACGCCCTTGTCGTAAATCTTGATCTTCTCGTCCGCTTCCAGATCGTTCCAAACAAGCATTTTCTTTTCGCCGCCGATCAGCGTGGTACGCACTTTTACCGGCGAGAGCCAATTCACGTTGATGTGCGCGATGATGCGTTTCGGGAAATAAACCGTGATGAAGGCGATGTCCTCGACGCCGTTCAGATGTTTTTCGCCCGTGGCGACAACCGCCTCCGGCTTCTCTTTGATCACGTGATCCATGATCGAAAGATCGTGCGGCGCCAGATCCCAGATGACGTTCACATCGTGCTGGAACAAGCCCAGATTCACGCGGAGCGAATCATAGTAGTAAAGATCTCCGAGCGCGCCTTCGTCCACCATCTGACGGATCTTTTTGACCGCGCCGGTGAACAGGAACGTGTGATCCACCATAATCTTCAGATTCTTGCGCTCTGCGAGTTCAATCAGCTCTTCGGCTTGCTGCGCGCTGCAGGTAAACGGCTTTTCAACGAAGACGTGCTTGCCATTTTCAAGTGCCGCTTTCGCGAGTTCGTAATGGGTCCATACCGGCGTTACCACGGCGACCAAATCGATGTCCGGTGAGTTCAGAATGTCTTTCGCGTCCATGGTGAAAGCAATGGATGGATGGGCCTTGTGCAGGCGCTGCTGGCATTTGGTGCTCTTGTCGCAAACCAGAACGACTTCCGATTTTTCGTGCGTATGGAAATTGCGGACAATATTCGGTCCCCAATATCCGTAGCCGATCACACCAATCCGGATCATAAGGCTCCTTGGGATGACAAACGGCACATCGATCTGGCTCCTGCGCTATACAGCCTAGCGTTTTCGAGCTGTAGCGGAGGTCGCTTTCTTTGGCCGTCACTTGCCAGCAGTGGTTCCTCGCATGTCCGACGAACCCAGCGGAATGTAACTCTACGAACTTTAGTGAGCGCCTTCACCTGTCAGAACCGCGCCGGGGGTTTGTAGAAGAATTTTCACGTCGAGCCAGATGGACCAGCCTCGGGCATACTTCAAGTCCAGACGAACCATTTCATCGAACCTGGTGCGGCTGCGACCTTTGACTTGCCACAAGCCTGTGATTCCGGGCTTGATCTCGAGCACGCGACGGCGGTGCCAAAGATCGTAAGCTTTGAACTCATAAGGGAGTGGCGGACGTGGCCCGACCAGGGACATGTCTCCAACCATGACATTCCAGAATTGCGGCAGTTCATCGAGACTTGTCCTGCGCAGGAACCGGCCAACGCGAGTGACGCGTGGATCCTCTTGAATCTTGAACACCGGCTTATTGCCGCCCTGGCTCGTACCGTCAACTTGGCCCGCGATGAACTGGTTGACATACTCCTCGTGAATCCGGGCATCGCAATTCGTACGCATGGAGCGGAACTTGAGCACCGTAAACTTTTTGCCGTATTGGCCCAGGCGTTCTTGCTTAAAGAGCACGGGACCCTTTGAGCTCAATTTGATTGCAAGCGATACCGCGCCAAAAAGCGGAGCGAGCAGCACCAGGGCAGCCGCGCTTCCGACGACGTCCATGGACCGCTTAATGCCGAGCGCAAGTTTGCGCGACTCTTCTTGGCGTGACAGATCCGGATACAGCGTAATATTCGCGGAATGATCCGTTCCGCCTTCTTCCCCTTCCTCAGGGAAGAAGTGGAACGATACGGTGATTTTCGAGACCTTCTCTGCCGGTAGCACCTGAACGAAGGCCGTTTTCACCTTGTCCAGCATCCTGCCCTGTACGGTCTTGGACTTCGCTTTCCCAACTTCCGTGCAGATCACCCCGATCAAATGATCCTCAAGGTACCAGCCAACGATGTCGGTCTCTCGCGTGACGCTCAAGAGCGCACCGGTTACCTTTGCCAGGGTGCGATTTTTCTGCCCGTCTGCGATGGCGTTCTTCATGTCGACGAGCATCAGGACAAAGCGCTTCTGCGCGCGCTCGGCGCGGCGGCGCTCGAGATACAGCATGGAAACGAAAGCGTCTTCATGAAGAACAATACGGCCAGCAGACACGCCCCTTTTCTCGAGCGTCAAGTGCGCGTCGGTGTTCAAGCGAGTCGTGCCTTGTCTTGCCTGCAATTCCGTTCTGAGTACACTCATGACCCTGTCTTTCGTTACGTCTACGTCTTTCCCAAAAGAACCCGCGTGCATGACTAACTAAGAACCCGCACTGGCGCTCCCGAGATCACGTGTTGCGCCTTCTTTTCGCTTCTCTTTTCGAGAGAAGTTACCCAGGACAAGTCCACTTCAAGTGCTACCGACCGCTGTAAGAGAGAAACGGAAAGTACGACTCGATGATTGCCCTTGAAGTTGACCAGAATGCCTTCAAGGCCACTCAATTTTCCCGTGTGAATTCTGACCTTCTCGCCGACCTCAAGATACGGCCAAGGCTGACTCGGAATTCCAGACGCCACCGCAATCTGAATCGCCTCGATCTCACGATCCTCGATCGGCATCGGCGTCCGCCCACAACCTACAATCTGCAAAACGCCAGGCGTGACCACGACAGGGCGGCGCCGCGTATAATCAAATCTGCAAAATAGGTACCCTGGAAAGAGAGGCTGCTCGACCTCTTTCTTCCGATCAGACCACTCCCGCACACTTTTGTACTTCGGGAGGAAACATTCAAACCCTTGGCCCTCTAATTGGGCCGCAATCAGGCTCTCCTTGCGTAGCCAGCATTGCAGTGCGTACCACGGAAGTTGGATTTCTGCTGACTCCGCCGAAAAGGTGCCCAGGTTCAATCAGGTCTCCTGAAAGTACTTCCAACGAGGCATCTCGATGGGCTACCGCCACAAAGCTCCCAGAGGCTCGAGGACTCCTACCCTACGGGCAATTCAGCTGCCAGAGGCAGGTGTTCACAAAGTCGCCTGAGCCGACCGCATTGCCAAGCGAAGCTGCTGAAAATAGGGAGGTTCTGGGAGCAGCCCACATTTCCTTAGGGGCGATCATCGCTGAGGGAGCACGACGTGAGAAAAGGCGTGCCCTATTGTTGCAAACTCATTCCGGGATTCTTGGGAAACTTTCTTCCACCGCCGGCTGCACCCATAAGTTACACAAATTAAATCAATTATCTAGAGCTCTCTGGCCCTAGCAGCCGCTGCACACGGAGGTTGGGGGTCGGACCCGGACGGCCGTTCTGCCTCATCGTGGTCGGAGCCGGTGGCCCGTTCCTCCCTTTGTATTAAGCAACTTACGACCAAGATCCAAGGAATTAGAATAGCCCTGTCACCGGTTGGGGACGTGATCCGGTAAGATGATCCTCAAAGGTAAGCAAGGAGCCTGAACTTGGATCCTGTTCTCGTTTCACGCGTGCTCGCCGACAGAAACCCGATGCGCGACGGAGAAGTTCATCTCTGGGTCGCGTCGCTTGAAAAAAGCGAAGAGCGAGCGCAAGAGTATACAGATCTTCTCAGTGCCGAAGAAAGTGCCAGAGCGTCGAAGTACGTCTTCGCACGAGACCGCGTGCATTTTATCCTGTGTCGAGGAATTTTGCGCGAGTTGCTCGCGAGCTATCTCTCTGTGCCGGGAAAATCGATCGAGATTTCCCGCGGGCTTCGCGGGAAGCCCGTGCTTGCCGGGACCGCGCAGAAGAAAGACCTTCGCTTCAATCTCTCGCACTCCCATGGTTTGGCGATTTTTGCGTTCAGCATCGGTCAGGAGCTTGGTGTAGATGCAGAACGCGTCCGCGAAGACGTCGAGGCCGAAGAGATTGCGCGAAGGTACTTTTCGATGTCGGAGCGCGCCGAACTAAGCCGTCTGCAAGGTAGCGACAGAGCAAAAGGATTTTTCCTGTGCTGGACGCGCAAGGAGGCTTACCTGAAAGCACGCGGCGACGGACTCGCTATGCCCCTCGACTCCTTCAGTGTCACACTGACACCTGGTGCCCCGGCGCGACTGTTGAGCGAAGACGCGGACCGTTGGTCCTTGCATTCGCTCGAGCCGGCAAAAGGCTGGGCTGCGGCACTGGTGGTTGAGGGGACAACCGCCCGGATCCTCACTAGGGAGCACTCGCTAACGTCGAGCCGAGGCCCTCGAAACGCTAGCGATGCCCTCTGAACTCCCTAGAAAAGAGAGCTTGGTCGGCAGGAGCAGGCGAGTGGAACATCCGCCGCAGAAATGCTGTCAATTCTTCTGCTAATCAATAGAATCATCCGATGGCCTCAGGACGTTAGGAAGTTCTTGCGAAATGCGCGCTCGATCCGGATCGGCGTTGCTTTCCCAGAAGAAAGTACAGGAAGAGCGTGCGCGAATTGAGCGACCGATTTCCGAGAGAATCAAATGTCGTGACCGCTGAAACGGCAATGCCCGCGGAAAACTACATTGCACTTGACCCGCTCGCGGACCCGCGCTGGGAAGCACTGGTGAATCGTCATCCTCGGGCCGGTGTTTTTCACACTCGGGCGTGGCTCGAAGTGTTGCACCGGACCTACGGCTACCGGCCCGTGGTGTACGGGCTGACTTCTCCGGAGAAAGAACTTCTGGGCGGCATTGTTTTTTGCGAAATCCGCAGCTGGCTTACCGGCAGGCGTCTGGTCTCGCTCCCGTTTTCTGACCACTGCGAGCCTCTGGTCGAGGGGCCGTCCGAGCTTCCGCAGCTGCTTGTTCCTGCCAAGAGCCAGCTCCAGGGAGGACTCTGGCGCTACGTGGAAGTGCGGCCGCTGGGTCCTGAGTTGTCCCAGGGAATGGGTCAACCGTCTCGGAAGTACATCCTTCATCGACTCGGTTTGCGCCCCACCATCGAAATTCTTTACAAGAAACTCCATGCAGACTCAATCCGACGCAAGCTTCATCGAGCCGAGCGGGAGGGCCTGCAGGTGGAAATCGGCGATTCCGAGGCACTCCTGGCAGAATTCTACGGTCTTCATGTCATTACCCGGCGCCGCCAAGGCGCGCCACCCCATCCCCTAAAATGGTTTCGAAACATTCTTCACTGTCTCGGGAAAGACGCCAAACTACGAATCGCGCGAAAGGGACAAAGACCTGTTTCCGCGGTGCTGACCCTCGAGAAGGGTACGACGCTGGTGTACAAATACGGTTGTTCGGACGCAAACTTCCACAGTCTGGGCGCGATGCCTTTCGTGTTATGGAACATGATTTGCGACGCGAAAGCGCGGGGCATGCTGGAAGTCGATATGGGCCGGTCCGACCTGGACAATCCAGGCTTGATCACCTTCAAGGACAGATGGGGAGCCACCCGGCAAGAGCTGGCCTATGTCCGCTACCCGACAAGTAGCAGCGTTACAGGCGAGGGAGTCCCCGCACGGGTAGCCAAATTCCTTTTCGCTCGATGCCCTAGCTGGATCTTGATCGCCACCGGCAATCTGCTCTATCCCCATGTCGGTTAAACCGGCGCACTCTTGCTCCCGCGAGTTGACCCGCTGTCTCGTCGAGAGTTCTGAAAAAGGGGTATCTTCTCAAAAAAGTTTAGAGTAACCTCCCCGACATAGGCTCCTCGATCGACCGGCGATAAAATGCTGCGGGAGCGGTCCCACCTCTTGGCGGAAGTCCCTCCGTCGCGGCGCAGCATCCGGCGCGAAGATTCTCCTTTTGGTAAGGGAAGCGTTGGCTTGAGGCACGGAAGGGCACCATGCGTAAACCAGAATTGCCAGCTCTCACCGGAGTGCGGTTTTACGCCGCCCTCTTGGTCTTTCTTTCTCATGCGCCACTGATCCCCGGAATGGACTCATTGGCAGGCCAGCATCTGGTATTCAACGCGGGCGTCGTCGGGGTCTCCTTTTTCTTCGTCTTGAGCGGGTTCATTCTCACCTACAACTACGTCGATGTTTTCCGCAGTACTCTGCCCGTTGCTGGTTACAAGAAATTTCTCTGGGATCGATTCACGAAAATATATCCTGTTCACCTCGCGATTACTCTGCTGATGATTCCGATGCAGGTGTTCAGCCCGAACTTTCCCTTGGATTGGCGCGCAGTGCCTTTTCATCTATTGCTTGCGCAATGCTTCTGGCCACGTCCCGAACCGCCGTTTTACAAGTATTTGAACGTGCCGTCTTGGAGTATCAGTTGTGAGTGGTTTTTCTACTTGCTGGCCCCGCTCGCGATCTATTGCTTATTCGGACGGCTCCGGCGCATTGCTCCGGTCCTTCTCCTCACCTTGTATGCGGGTCTTCTTGGATGGCTTCTCCATGGCAGCTCCGAATCCACACAACTCTTCTATGTTTCTTGGTTTGCTCCTTCGCGCGTTGCGGAGTTCCTATGCGGAGTGGTCTTGGCACACTTTTACCTCTCTTCTTCGCCAAGACATAGGGCTGTTGCGTCGACCTTCCTTCAGGTCTTCGGGGCGGCACTCATTCTTCTCGGTGCGGTCTACCGAGAACATGCGCCGTGGCCTCTCCGGGGCGGACTGCTGTATGCGCCGGGGTCCGCACTCTTGATCTACGGGCTCGCCCAAAAGTGTGGAGTATTGGCATCCCATCTGAGCCACGCGTGGTTGAACCGGCTGGGCACCGCAAGTTTCTCTTTCTACTTGATCCATGCCCCTATTCTTCGTGGGTTGCGATTCCTCGGGTCGCATTTCGGCTGGCAAGTTACATCGTGGACAGGTTTTACTGCGACTGCGCTCGCTGTCTATTTAGCGGTACAGAGTCTTGCGATAGCAATTTGCTACGGATACGAAATACCCGTCCAGAAGTGGCTAAGGAAGCTGGTGCCATCCCCGCAAACCCTTGTCGCTACGGATTCGAAGATTCGCCAGGGACCACCGCTTCGCGCTCGCGCCGCGAGCTCATCCACGTAAGGAGCAAGCTTTACGAACGAGTACGAAAAGGACGGAACGGGAAATTCGGTACAACCAGGCTGTCGAATTTGTGCAAATCGTTTCCGTAGCTGCCAATGGCGAGGATTGCGAGGCTAGTCCGGATGAATTATAAGTTCTTTCTTATAAGGGGAGAGGTATGGTCTTGGGCTTGGCCCATCACCTGCCTCTGGGCAGGCGTATTTGTGTCCCTAGAGAAGACAGGAGCTGAAATTGGCCACGGACTGAAGTGACCCCGCTCTCTAGGTGTCTGTCCGCAGAGCCCAAATGGGAGCGGACTGGCTCTGTCAACTCGCAGAGGATTCGGGGGATGAAAGAAAAGATGGAGCTGAAAACGGGCGATTGGGTTGAAGTGAGGAGCCCTCTTGAGATTGCCAAGACTCTCGACCAGGAGGGCGAATGCGATGGCCTGCCTTTCATGCCCGAGATGTTGCCGTACTGTGGCCAACGATTTCGCGTCCTTCGCCGGGCGGAGAAGACTTGCATTCAATTTCCGGACGGAGGGTACAAGATTCGCGAATTTCGCGGCGCTGACGTCTTCCTGTTGGGCGGTCTCCGCTGTTCGGGAAGCAGTCACGATGGTTGCCAGCGCGCATGCCTGTTGTTCTGGAAAGCGGAATGGCTACGCAGAGTGGGTGGCGAACAGGCCGGCGTTGTGAAGCGGAATAGTGGTTACGAATTGCTCGGCGCCAAGCTGAGGACGCGCGTTGGCCCCGGGCGCTATGTGTGCCAGTCCACAGAATTGGCTAAGGCAACGCAGCCACTTACTCGAAGCCGGATCCTGGTGAAATGCTTCTACGAAGTTCGCTCGGGAAGTCGCGGCATCTGGGAAATGATTGGGCTCATTTTGGCTCCCTTTTGGCGTAAGGTGACCGCTAAGATTCCACGCCGCCGCCTAGCTGGCGAATTAAAGAAAACACCTGTGGGCGACTTGCAATTGCAACCCGGGGAACTCGTGGAGATCAAGTCCGCCGTCGAGATCTCGCAAACGCTTGACGCCCGCGGACGCAATCGAGGACTGAGCTGCGACTACGGCATGTGCCAGTACAGCGGACGCCGATACCGCGTGCGCAACCGATTGGATCGCATGATTTCGGAAGCGACGGGCGAGATGCGGCAGGTGGAAGGTACGGTCATTCTTGAGGATCTGCATTGCCTGTGCTGGAACGTTTTGGGAGGGTGTCCGCGCCAGGACTTCATGTACTGGCGTGAGCTTTGGCTGCGTAGAGTTGAACTGCCGATTGCGGCCACTCGAGCGAAACCGTGCTGTTTTCAGGAACGGGATACAGGGCCAGGTCAATTGCGTCCGTGAGTTTCGGGCTTCCGAGACCCCGAGGGGATCGATTGGGCGAGCCGTCAAGATCGATGATCGTTTCGGGTATCTCCGCGACCTGGGGAGTGCACTGGCAGCGGGGAAGGCAGCTTCTTGCCACTTTCTGGACATTTTCTTCCATCGCGCCGCACTCTGTTTTCACTGTATCGTGTTCTTGACAAAGAAGTTATACGCATCCCTCCAGTGGTGTACCAGATGCAACCACCTCCTGTTAAGTTAAGAACGCAAGTTGTGCGGCTGGTGACTTTAGCTGGCAACATTGTGCATTTTGGGAACTCTAACTGGCGACTACCTGGCCTCTTTTCTGGCGTTAAGCGATCCCACACAGTGACTTGTGCACGACTCGTTAAGCCCTTTGAAATCGTGACTCCGTGTTGGTCAAAGACACGGGCGAGGTAACTTTAAAAATGGTTTCCGAAATCGAGCGTCGCAAAGGACTTTCCTACGAAGAATTTGCGGAGACCTACCTTTACCCTCTGAAGCCCGTGATCATTACTGACGCCATCCGCCACTGGAAAGCGCTGTCGCGTTGGACCCCGGAATTCTTCAAGGCAGAGTTCGGCAATATGCAGCTCAATATCAAAGGCAGCGAGAAGGGTCAGGCAGGGTATGGCGGGCAATCCGCTGTCGACTGTACCATGGCCGAATTCATCGACCGCGTTTTGTGCTCGACGGAAGAAAATCCCGCACCTTACCTCCGGAATCAGGTTCTCCAAGAGTTGTTTCCCAGCTTGAGGCAGGACATACAGCCTTTGCCCAACTACTTCACCCCAAATTGGCTGCCGGACCGTTATCTGGTAAAGCAAGTCGCAGAAACGCTCAACCGAGGAGCGGCCATCGAGCTTTACATTGGCGGCAAGGGCGGAACTTTTCCCGTGTTGCACTATGACGGGGCAGCGACCCACGCGTTTCTGATGCAGGTGTACGGCAGAAAGCAGTTCATTCTCTTTTCTCCGGACCAGGATTCCTTCCTATATCCATCTCCGGATAAAGAAAACCTCTCACTCGTCAACGTTGAGAGGCCTGACTTCGAGCGGTTCCCCTTGTTCGCTAGGGCAGTTAAGCAAACTTTCGTGCTGGAGCCCGGAGAGTTGGTGTTCATCCCCAGTCGCTGGTGGCACACCACGAAAATGTTGACGCCAAGTATCTCGATCTCTGCCAACGTGGTGAACCAATCGAACTGGCAGGCCTTGGTGGACTTCGTGGCCATGAGGCGGCGCAATCCCTTGGCTTCACTGGCGAGTCGCGTTTATCTTACCGGCGCGGGCACCTGGCGATCATGGCGCGACCGCAATTGGGAAAAGCGGATCGAAAACTCAGGGCTGTAAACTAGGGGACTCCGAATTATTGGCATGGTTTTCACAACGAAAAAAATGGCGGTGGAGCCAGCGCCGAGGGGCGCTCACGAGCTTGTGTTTACAGTAACCGCCAACTTCACAGCGGAGCCGCTCGCCGAGTCGTTCCACTTCTGGGCGAACCGCCTTGCGTTGGGACCCGTTGATCTGGAATTCTCGGGCTACAATCAGGTTTTTCAGGATTTGCTTGCACCAAACAGCGGCCTGGCATCGAACGCGCCGGGTTTGAATGTGATTCTTATCCGGCTGCAGGAGTGGGGGCATGATCGGGAAGAGGGCCTGCGAGCGGAGGCAATCACTACCGGCACGCGCGAGTTTATCAAGGCGCTCCGCGCTTTTGGGCCTCGGGCAAAACGGCGTACCGTGCTTGCGCTTTGCGCGGAATCGCGAAGTGCCGCAGAAAATCCGAAACTGAGTCAACAGTTGCAGTCGCTCGAGAAAGAGGTCGAAGACAGCTCTGCCGGCTTGAGCAATGTAATCGTCATCCCCGCGAAGGAGATTGCCGCCCTCTACCCGGTCGAAGTGGTGGACGATCCCGAAGCCAATCGACAGGGTCATATTCCTTTCACCCGCGATTATTGGGCAGCCTTGGGCACCATGCTCGCGCGCCGGGCGCATGCGCTTCTTCGCCCGCCTTATAAGGTCATCGCCGTGGATGCCGACAATACGCTATGGGGCGGCGTAGCCGCGGAAGTCGGGGCGGCGAACGTTGAAGTGGGCGGAGAATGGCGCCTGATGCAGGAGTTCCTGCGCTCGTGCAGGAAAAAGGGCATGCTGCTCACTCTGGTGAGCAAGAACGCGGAGGCAGACGTCGACGAGGTCTTTCGCCGCCCGGAGATGGTGTTGCGCCGTGAGGACTTCGTTTCGTGGAAAGTCAATTGGGAGCCCAAGTCGCTGAACGTCTCGTCCCTGGCTCGCGAACTCGAGCTCGGCCTGGATAGTTTTATTTTTTTGGACGACAACCCAGTCGAATGTGCCGACGTGGCGGCCAACTGTCCTGGCATTACGCCGTTGGTCCTGCCCTCCGACACCAGGCAAATTCCTAGTTTTCTAAAACATAGTTGGGTATTCGATCTCCCCGGGACCACGGCGGTTGATGAACAGCGAAGCGAACTCTATCGTGAACAAAGTCAGCGGAATCAGTTCCGAACAGCCGCCGCAAGTTTCTCTGAGTTCATCAACGACCTGCAGCTGACAGTCGAAGTAACGCCTGCTCTATCCTCGCAGTACGAGCGGGCCGCACAACTGACTCAGCGTACCAATCAATTCAATACATCAGGCATCCGAAGAACCTCGGCGGAACTCGCCGCTTTGCTCTCGGCGAACGAGCGCAGTGCGTTGCTGGTGCGCGCGCGAGATCGCTTCGGCGACTATGGCGAGGTCGGCCTGGCTGTGTTTTCTGCCTCCGACAGCAGCATGGTGGTCGACAGTCTCTTGATGAGTTGCCGCGTGCTGGGCAAGGGCGTCGAACATCGCCTGCTCGCCGCGCTAGGGGCCGAAGCGCAGCGGCTGGGTGTGGGCAACGTGCTGATTCCGTTCAAATCGACCGAGCGCAATCAGCCAGCCCAAGAGTTCCTGAGATCGGTCGCAGGCCCCCCGAGCGACGGTTCTTTCCGCCTGTCGCCCGCGCAGGCAGCGGCGGTAACCTTTCACCCCGAGACCAGCGCCGTTCTGGACCAGAAGATCTCTGCGGTCGGGGCGCAGAAAGCGGCACAGTCTGAGCGGGTAGACTTTCAGGCCATTGCGAATTTGGACTCAGTGCAGGCGATCGTTCGGGAAGTGGCGCGTCAGCTCAGGCGCCCGCGACCGCAACTGCCGCATAAACTGGTTCGTCCCCGCTCGCTGCGGGAATCGAAACTGGCGGTCATTTGGCAGGAAGTTCTTCACCTCGACCAGATCGGCGTGACCGATCCATTCCTGGCTCTCGGAGGACATTCACTGCAAGCGGCCGGCATCGCGTCACGCATTGCAGCCGAGTTTGGCGTGCGTGTCCCTCTTGTGTTCCTGCTCGCAAATCCGGCCATTGCGGAACTCGATCAGTACATTGCCGCGGCCAGTCCGATCGAATCGCAGCCGATAAGAAAGGCGAAACAAGCCGCTCTCTCACCGGCGCAACAGCGTCTGTGGTTCCTCGACCAGTTCATCCCGAACCGCGCAGCTTACAACATTCCGCTGGCCTGGAAGATTCAGGGCTCGTTAAACCTTGAAGCCATGGAGACCGCCCTAGCTGCGATCTGCTTGCGGCACGACATGCTGCGGTCGACCTATCCGGCCAGCGAAGAATCGGCGAGCATTCAGATTTCTGGAAGTCCGCAGGCGTGTCTAACGCGAGTGAGAGCGGCTTCCGAGGCAGATGCTCTGAGGTTGGCCAGTGAGGAAGCGCAGCGTGTGTTCGACTTGTCCAGAGGGCCGTTGTTGCGCTGCCTAGCAATCACGCTCGGACCTCAAGAACATCTTCTGGTTCTGAACGTTCACCACATTGCCTCCGATGGCTGGTCAATGGGCATTCTCGTGCGCGACTTAGTCCAAGCGTATGAAGCCGCAACTGCCGGGCGCCAACCTGCCTGGACTCCCCTTCCGGTCTCCTACGCTGACTACGCTGGCTGGCAGCGGCAGCGCCTCGTCGCCGGTGATTTCGTCGCGGATTTGGAGTATTGGCGCAACGAGCTCCGAGATGCTCCCTCGCTGTTGAAGTTGCCGACCGACAAGCCGCGCCCTTCGGCGATGACCTATGTCGGGCGTTCCGTTTCCCGGCATATCCCCTCCGGTGTGCGCCACGCGCTTGACAGCTTTGCCGAACAGGAGCGCTGTACCCCGTTCGTGGTCTTGCTGTCCATCTTCCAGACGCTTCTGCACCGCTATAGCCAGCAGGAAGACGTCGTGGTGGGAACTGCGGTTGGTGGGCGGGCAGACGCATCTTTCGAAGAAATCATTGGCTGCTTCGTGAATACGTTAGCCCTCCGGACATCGGTAGATTCTGGCGCTTCGTTCCGCGACCACGTTCGCTTGGTGCGAGGAAAGGTGCTGGATGCGTTGGCGCACCAAGACTTGCCGTTCGAACATCTTGTGAACGAACTTGGATTAGGGAGAGACTTGAGCCGCGCTGCACTGTTTCAGGTGATGTTCGTCCTGCAGAACGCACCGCCTACCGATTTCGCGCCAGCCGGGCTCAGCACCATCCCCGTGCCCATCCATAATGGCGGCGCGAAGTTTGATCTGGTCCTCGAAGTGACCCCAGTCGCGGACGGGTACAATCTGTCGCTCGAATTCAACACCAGCCTCTTCCTGTCGGAAACTGCGGAGCGGCTCCTCGGGCATTTCGCCCACTTGCTCGAGAAAGCCTGCGCGGCGCCAGAGACACTGCTGGCCTCGTTGCCGATGATGGATGAAGTGGAAGAGCAGCGTGTACTCTCTTTCGTCAGCCGGGAAAATCGGTCTTTCGATCAAGCGGATTGTCTGCATCGCTGGTTCGAGCGCCAGGTAGCTCTTTCACCAGATGCGCCTGCCCTCACCTACGATGGGCAGACCTTGTCCTATGACGAAGTGAACCGTCGCGCCAACCGGATTGCACATTACTTGATTTCCTGTGGGATCGGGCCTGACGTGCTGGTCGGCATCTGCATCGACCGGTCGCTAGATTTAGTGATTGGCATCCTGGCCATTCTCAAAGCGGGAGGCGCTTATCTGCCCATCGATCTGAGCTATCCAGCAGACCGGTTGGCTTTCATGCTTTCCGACGCGCAGGCGCCAATGTTACTGACAGAGACGAAATTGCTCTCTTCATTAACCGGGCACGCAGCACGCTCCATCTGCCTGGATGACGCAAAGGATATCTTGTGTCGGCAGCCCGACAGCAACCCGGCCACGGCAGTCACGCCGGAGCACATGGCGTATGTGATCTACACTTCTGGATCCACCGGCAAGCCGAAAGGGTGCATGGTCACGCATCGCAACGTGGCTCGCCTGATGCGGGCGACCGAGCATTGGTACAGATTCAATGAGCGCGACGTCTGGACGCTGTTCCACTCCTCTGCCTTCGATTTCTCGGTTTGGGAGATTTGGGGCGCACTGCTCTACGGGGGCCGTCTCGTGGTGGTCCCTTTTCTTGTCAGCCGTTCGCCAGAGTCTTTTTATGAACTTCTCGCACGAGAACAGGTGACCGTACTCAACCAGACTCCCTCTGCCTTCCGCCAGTTGATTCAGGTAGACGAGTCCGGGGCGTCAGCGGAGCTCGCTCTGCGCTACATTATTTTCGGCGGGGAAGCCCTCGAAATGCAGAGCCTCCGCCCCTGGTTTGACAGGCATGGTGACCAACAGCCATTGCTGGTCAACATGTACGGAATCACCGAGACAACCGTTCATGTAACCTACCGGCCGCTTTCTAGCAGTGACGTGGAATCTGGAAGCGTGATCGGTGTACCCATCCCGGACCTTCAGATCTACATCTTGGATTCCCGAAAGAGACCGGTACCTGTCGGCGTCCCCGGCGAGATGTATGTTGGAGGCGCAGGGTTGGCACGCGGTTATCTGCGTCGGCCAGAGCTGACGGCGCAGAGGTTTGTTCCCGATCATCTCACAGGTCAAAAAGATGCACGGCTCTATCGGACTGGGGACCTTGCACGATTTCTGCCGGGCAGAGAAGTTGAATATCTCGGCCGCGTTGACGATCAGGTAAAAATTCGCGGTTTCCGTATCGAACTGGGCGAGATCGAATCTGTTCTCGGCCAGCATCCGGCGATCCGCGAAGTCTCGGTGATGGCCCGGGAATCTGTTCCCGGCACGAAGCAATTGGTGGCTTATCTCGTTTCCTCTGGACCACGACCCGGCTTGAGCGAATTGCGGGAACATCTCAAAAAGAGACTGCCGGAGTACATGATTCCAGCGGCGTTTGTTTTTCTGGAGGCTTTGCCTCTTACCAACAATGGGAAAATCGACCGCAAAGCGCTGCCGGCTCCGGAGCCGGAGCGACCGGAGATGGCCAGACAATATACCGCTCCTCGTACCGCCGTCGAAAAACAACTCGCGAGTATCTGGTCAAAGGTGCTCCGGGTCGAAAAAATCGGCGTCCACGACAATTTCTTTGAGCTCGGTGGAGACTCGATTCTGAGCATCCAGGTGATCGCACTCGCCCGACGCCAAGGCCTTAAACTTACACCCACGCTGCTGTTTGAAAATCAGACCGTGGGGGAACTTTCTGCCGTGGCCACTCTCGCGGTGAATGCGGCCGCCAAACAGGAAGTTCTGACGGGAGATTTGCCGCTGACTCCGATTCAGCATTGGTTCTTTGAACAGAATCTCGAGGACCCCCACCACTACAATCAGGCGTTTCTCTTCGAAGTATCGGGTCGTCTTGATCGCAAGCTGCTTCAAACGGCGCTTCAGGCGGTCAACCATCATCATGATGCTCTGAGGTTACGATTCGTCCGGCAAAACGGTACTTGGAGACAGTTCTATTCGGCGATCGATCCGCCCGTCTTGCTCGACGTTATCGAGATTGAAAATCTTTCCGAGGAATCGCAACGCGAAGCAATCGCGTCTGCAGCAGCATCCGCCCAAACCGGCTTCAACTTGCAGCATGGTCCGATTTGGCGGGTCGTCTACTTTGATCGAGGACAGGACGACTCCGGCAGGCTGTTGATCCTTGTCCACCACCTAGCTGTCGATGGAGTTTCCTGGCGGCCGCTTCTCGAGGATATTGAAACAGCCTATTCGCAGCTTTCGCGCATGCTCCCCGTTCAATTGCCCGCAAAGACGACATCTTTTGGAAAATGGGCCGAATCGCTGCAGAAATTTGCGGTCTCCGATTCGCTAAGGGAGGAACTGCCTTACTGGAGGTCATGCTCCGATGCGGATCGGCTCGCAAATGCCGCTGCCCTCCCGCGAACAGAAACGCAGAGTTTTCAGAACACCGAAGGCAGGGCTCGCACGTTGGTCACTTCGCTTCCCGAGGAGGCGACACTCCAACTTCTCCAACAGGTACCCGCAGCCTACAACACACAAATCAACGATGCTTTGCTGACCGCCCTCGCGCAAGCGTGGCGACGCTCGACCGGAAGCCGTGTCTTCTTCACCAATCTCGAGGGGCACGGCAGGGAAAATCTATTTGAGGATGTGGATCTGTCGCGCACTGTGGGATGGTTCACATCCATCTTCCCCGTTCGAATCGAACTGCCAGGTGTCGGGGAGAACTGGCGACCCGCTGACGCTCTGAAATCTGTGAAGGAGCAACTTCGCAAGATTCCACGGCGCGGAGTTGGCTATGGACTTCTTCGCCATCTTGATAAAGAGCAAGAGCTCCACAGGCTTCCGGAAGCGCCTATGGTGTTCAACTATCTTGGCCAATTCGATCAGGTTCTCCACAACTCCAGGATCTTTCGTTTTGCGAGCGAATCCTCGGGGCCGTGGCACAGTCCGAAGCAGCTACGGCGCTATGCGCTTGAAGTGAACAGCCTGGTCGTCGACGGCCAATTGCAGACGCGCTGGACCTATTGCCCGGAACTCAATTCCGAACGATCTGTCCAGTCACTGGCCGACGAGTTTGCCACAGCGCTTCAAGAATTGATCGAGCATTGTCGGACACAACGTGCGGGCGGACGCACCACTGCGGATTTTCCGCTCGCGCAGCTCGGACAGGCTTCACTCGATAAATTGCTGGCCCAATATTCCGACGTCGAGGACATCTATCCGCTGTCTCCGATGCAAACACTGTTTTTATCGGCGAACCCAGCAAGAATGCAGACCGCGTTCGATCAGTGGCAGTGCACGCTAAGTGGCGAACTGGACGTCGCCGCTTTCGAACGCGCCTGGCACGAAACCGTCAACAGGCATTCCATCTTGCGCTCTTCCGTGCACAGCGAAGGCGTGCGGGAACCCTTGCAGATCGTGAAGAAGAGAGTGGATTTGCCCTGGACAAAGGAAGACTGGCGCCACGTTCTTCCCGACCAAATTGACGAGCGTTGGAGCGAGTTTCTCAAAGTGGATCGGGCGCAACCGTTGGACTTGTCACAATCACCGGTGATGCGCCTTGCACTGGTCCGCCTAGCTCGAAACCGCTGGAAATTCCTGTGGAGTCTGCCAGCGCTTCTTCTTGATGGCTGGTCCTGGCCTCTTGTCTTTCGCGATGCGAGCCGGATCTACGAGTCAGCGGTGCGAAATGCCGCGCCGCAGCTCGAATCGGTCCCGCCCTATCGGGACTATCTGCGTTGGCTCGAGACCTATTCTTTCGAGGGATCTAAGAAGTTTTGGAGCGAGATGCTCTCCGGCTTCTCTGAGCCTACCGCGCTCCCGTGCGAAACACCCGATTCCTCCAAGAAGGAAGAGCGCTTTGCGAGCCATCGCATTGCGCTTAGCAGAGAAGCTTCTGAAGAACTTCAAGCCACGGCTCGCCGGCTCCAACTGACTGTGAATTCTCTTGTGCAAGGCGCCTGGGCGCTCGTGCTCTCGCGGCAAAACCAATCGGCCGACGTCGTTTTCGGCTCCGCGTTCTCCGGTCGCCCTACAGATCTTGACGGCGCCGAATCCATTGTCGGGCCTTTTGTGAACACTGTGCCGCTTCGGGTTGCTTTCAATCGGCAAGATACGGTTAGCCGATTTTTTCAAAACGTTCATTCCTCGTTGCTCAGGTTAAATCCCCATCAGTTCCTTCCGCTGACTGAAATCCAGCGCTGCACAAACGTACCGGAACGGCGCCGTTTGTTCGATAGCCTGGTCGTTTTTCAGAACTATCAAATAGAGGATGCCGCAAAATCGTTCGGAGGACAGGTTCAGATCCTGGATTTCGCTGGTCCGATCCATACCAACTATCCGTTGCTGCTGTTGATTGAGCCGCAGGCGGGATTACGACTGACACTGATTTACGACACCCGAATCCTCACTCCTGCAACTGTGGAGAGGTGGGGACGAGATATCGCCGCGCTGTTAGAGAATATACCGGTTGCTCTGGACAGGAGCGCAGGAGACCTGCAGACGATTTTGTCTGCCGCCGTCGATACGGATGCAAGGCGCCTGCGGCAGCCGGCAAGAGAGAACCAGAATTTTGTTCCCGCACAAACGCCGTCGGAACTGGCCATTGCGAGGGTGTGGGGCGAGATGTTCGAGCTCGATCGCGTGAGCGTTGACGAGAATTTCTTCGACCTTGGCGGGCACTCGCTTCTTCTGGTCAAAATGCACAGCAGATTGCAAGAAAGTCTCTATCCGGATCTGTCCGTTGTCACGCTGTTTGAACATCCGACCGTGCGTTCCCTCGCGCAGCACTTGGACCAGGCGGGAAATACTGAAACGGGAACGACAGCCGGAGAATCACAAAATCGCGCGAAGCAACAGAAACAAGCGCTGCAGCAGTTGCGTGCTAGGCTGAAGAAATCGAGTTCATGAGCGACGAACAACAATACGACGGCATCGCGATCGTTGGGATGGCCGGAAGGTTTCCGGGCGCCGACAATGTCGAAGAATTCTGGGCGAACCTCCTTGAGGGAAGGGAATCTGTCTCCTTCTTTACCGATGCGGAATTGGCCGAGTCTGGTTTGGACGCTCGGGCTTTGCGGAATCGCGGCAACTATGTAGCCGCGCGTGGCGTTCTAAAAGATGCCGATTGTTTCGACGCCGCTTTCTTCGGTGTTCATCCTAAGGAAGCCGAGACCATGGATCCCCAGCAGAGGCTCTTCTTAGAAACCTGTTGGACGGCCCTGGAGTGCGCCGGCTACGCTCCCAATCGAGTGGAGACCATCGTTGGCGTTTTCGGCGGTGTGTCCTTCAATACCTATTACATGCATGCCCTTCATCCAAGGCCCGACTTGATCGAGCTTGTCGGCTCTGAACTTGTGATGTTTGGGAACGAGAAGGACTACGTAACCACGCGTGTCGCTTACAAGCTTGGCCTGAGGGGACCGGCACTCAGCGTAAACACTGCCTGTTCCACTTCACTGGTCGCCGTCGCCCAGGCATGCCAGTCCCTGCTTACTTATCAATGCGACATGGCGCTCGCCGGTGGAGCATCCGTGACGGTGCCGCAGAAACGCGGCTATTTCTACGACGACGGCAACATCGGTTCCTCTGATGGACACACGCGCACGTTTGACGCGCAGGCCAGCGGGACCACCTTCGGCAATGGCGTCGCTGTGGTCGTTCTCAAACGCTTGGAAGAAGCGATGAAGGACGGCGATCAAATTTATGCGGTCATCAAAGGTGCCGCGTTAAACAACGACGGTTCGCAGCGCGTGAGTTTCGGGGCGCCAGGCGTCGATGGCCAATCCAAAGTGATTGCCATGGCCCACGCGTTGGCTGGTGTGACTCCAGAAACCATCACTTACGTTGAAGCGCATGGCACCGCTACACCGCTTGGCGACCCGATCGAAGTGGCTGCGCTGACCAAGGCATTTCGTGAAGGAACCGACGCACGCCAATTTTGCGCGCTGGGTTCCGTGAAATCGAATGTGGGTCACCTGGATGTGGCTGCTGGCGTGACGGGTTTGATCAAGACATCGCTCGCACTGCGCCACAAGATTCTTCCGGGGACTCTTCATTTTACCAAGCCGAATCCGAAGCTCGATCTCGAAAGCAGTCCCTTCTATGTTACCGCCAGGCTGCAGGAGTGGAAGGGATTGCCGGGCACTCCGCGCCGCGCGGGCGTCAGTTCCTTTGGCACGGGTGGCACAAACGCTCACGTTGTACTTGAAGAAGCGCCAGAATTGGTCCCTTCAGGACCGTCACGCTCCTGGCAGTTGCTGCCGCTCTCAGCCAAGACGCCCGAAGCTCTGGACCGCGCAACAGTTCAACTTTCGGAATACCTAAAACAGCTCGGCGGACAGTCCCAGAGTGAAAAAGCGTCTGCGGCGCTCGCGGATGCTGCGTTCACTCTCGAGACAGGCCGCAGTGTTTTTGCTCACCGGCGCATTGTCGTTTGCCAGGACGCAATTGACGGCGCGAGTGCGCTCGATGCGCGTGATGCAAAACGCGTGTTCACTCAACACCAACAAGTTTCTGATTCGCCCATTGTTTTCATGTTTCCGGGCCAAGGTGCGCAATACCCCGGCATGGCGTCCGGGCTGTATCGCACGGAAGCTGTTTTTCGCGAGGAAGTCGATCGCTGTGTTGCAGTGCTTCAGCCACTGCTCAAGACGGAACTCTTAGCAGCGATGTTTCCTCCTGAGGGTTGGGAAAAAGAGGCGGAAAAACTTCTCCTGCAAACCTCACTCACACAGCCTGCTCTGTTCGTTATCGAATACGCGCTTGCGAAATTGTGGATGTCCTGGGGACTCAGGCCCGCTGCCATGATTGGACACAGCGTAGGCGAATACGTAGCCGGATGCCTGGCCGGCGTTTTCAAGCTCGAGGATGCATTGACTCTCGTTGCCCAGCGCGGTGCGCTCGTCCAGGCGCAACCGGGTGGAGCGATGCTAGTGGTACGTCAATCTGAGAAGGAAATCGAGCCGCTCCTCGGTCCTGAACTCGCGATTGCGGCCATCAATTCGCCCAACCTTTGCGTTGTAGCGGGTCCATATGAAGCCATCACCTCGCTTGCGAAAGATCTGGAACCGCGCGGCATTGTCACCAAACGACTGCACACTTCCCACGCATTTCATTCTTCGATGATGGACCCCGTTCTGGAACCCTTCACAGAGCTTCTGCGGAAGGTAGAGCTGGCCGATCCACGGATCCCCTACGTTTCGAACGTAACTGCGCGCTGGATCACCGCGCCGGAAGCCAAAAATCCCGGCTATTGGGCCGGTCATGTTCGGCAGACAGTGCGTTTTGCAGATGGCGTCGCCGAACTCATGAAAGATCCAAGGAACCTGCTGCTGGAAGTAGGTCCCGGACAGACGCTCGCCACGCTGGCCCGCCAACATCCTTCTAAATCAACCGAGCAGATTGTTCTCTCCTCCCTGCCAATGGCGGGCCAACACGAGCTACGTGGTTTCTTCGAGACGCTCGGACGGTTATGGATGAGTGGTGTCGAGGTCGATTGGAGAAAATTCTATTCGAACGAACACCGGCGCAAAGCCGCGTTGCCTTCCTATCCGTTCGAACGCAGGCGCTATTGGCCGCAACCTCCCGTCGCGACCAGCCAACCTCCATCCGTTCCTGTCGAGACTACCGAAATCCCAACCTTGCTTCAGGCAAACCCGCAGCAAGCTGCTCCTTCCGCGGAACTTATAGAGGAAAAACCGGTCCTATCACGCAAAGAACGTGTTCTTGCAGCCGTTCGTTCCTTGCTGAGTGAACTTTCCGGCTATGACCTTGCGGAAGTTGATCCTGCCGCAGATCTCATGGAGCTTGGTTTTGATTCGCTGCTTTTGACTCAGGCATCGCAGTTGCTCCAACGACAATTTGGCGTGTCAATTACGTTCCGGCAATTGATGGAGGATCTAAGCTCGATCGAATCCATCAGTGCATATTTGGACGCGAGGATATCCCCTGAAGCATTTGCTCCTCCGCCCACGCCGTTGGCAGTGGCGGCTAACGTCCAAGCCGTGCCCGGCGCACCTTCACAAAACATGATTCTCGAGCAGCTATTGCAACAGCAACAATTGCTTACCAGCCAGCTCCTCCAATTGATGGGACGCCAGCCTGCCCCTTCTCCTCCGCCTACAGCTCCTCTTGTTGCCACACCCGTCGCGAAACACGAAGGCAAATCGCACGGACCATTCAAGCCATTCGACCGGGTTGCGACGGTCGCCGTTACTCCCGCTCAGACGCACGCTCTCGAAGGGCTCATCGCAAGATACACTGCGCGTACCGCTCAATCGAAAAAAGTTGCCGCGCAAAATCGGCCGATCCTCGCCGATCCACGATCCGTCTCTGGCTTCAACCGCAACTGGAAGGAAATGGTCTATCCCATCCTGACGACTCGCTCTGATGGTTCGAAGGTTTGGGATGTGGACGGCAATGAGTACGTCGATTTCGTAATGGGTTTCGGCGCCAGCATGTTCGGTCACAGACCTCCCTTTGTGGTTAAGGCGGTTCAAGAACAACTGGACCTCGGGTTCGAGATCGGCCCGATTCAACCGATCGCCGGTGAAGTCGCTCGATTGATGCGGGAATTCGTCGGCATGGAACGTATTGCGTTTACAAACACGGGCTCGGAAGCAGTGCTGGCGGCAACGCGCGTCGCGCGAACTGTGACCGGCCGGAACAAGATTGCTGTTTTTGCAGGCGCATACCACGGCGTTTTTGACGAAGTACTGTTCCGTCCTTTAACCGTGAACGGCGAAACGCGCACGGCACCGATTGCTCCTGGTGTGCCCCCGAGCGCTGTCAGCGAGGTCATTGTCCTCGACTATGGCAATCCACAATCCCTCGACATTCTTCGCACGCGGGGCTCGGAGATCGCCGCGGTCTTGGTCGAGCCGGTGCAAAGCCGCCACCTCGATCTGCAACCCAAAGAATTTCTTCACGAACTTCGCCGCGTGACCCAGGACGTTGGGGCTGCGCTGATCTTCGACGAAGTCGTGACGGGTTTTCGTGTCGAGCCCGGCGGAGCACAAGCCTACTTCGGCATTCGCGCCGACCTCGCCACGTACGGAAAAGTGATCGGAGGCGGCTTGCCCATCGGAGTGGTGGCGGGCTCTCCCAAATTCATGGACGCTCTCGATGGCGGGCAGTGGCAATACGGCGACTCGTCCTTTCCGGAAGTTGGTGTGACCTTCTTTGCGGGAACCTTCGTGCGGCATCCTCTCGTTCTTGCCGCGGCCAGAGCCGTCCTCAACCATCTCAAACAAAACGGTCCCGACTTGCAGTCGACGCTTACGGCTCGCACGGAGTGGCTTGCGGGACAGCTTCTCTCAATGATCTCCGAGTTTCAGGCACCATACGTCGTTACGCACTTCAGTTCGCTCATTCACATCAACGCTGCCTCGGATCAGAAGTTCGCTAATTTGCTTTTCTATTACCTCCGTCTCAAAGGCATCCACATCTGGGAAAACCGCGCGTTTATTCTGACCACGGCGCACTCAGATGCAGATTTGGACTTGCTGGTTCGCGCATTCGGGGAAAGCCTCAGAGAAATGCGGGCGGCTGGTTTCATTTCTTCTTCGGGTCCCATCGACTTGCGTGCATCTTCGCACACCCCCGCTCTTCCAGTACCGGTTCAGGCGGAATACAAGGGTGCTGCAGGCGCGAACGCTGCGTCCGATGGCGCCTTCCCTTTGACGGAGGCACAAAAAGAGATCTGGTTGGCTGCTCAAATGGGCGGGGACGCTGCGGTTGCCTACAATGAGTCTCTGAAGCTCGAATTTCGGGGAGCGTTTGATGTCGAACTCTTTCGTAGCGCGGCACGGCAGGTTGTCGAACGCCACCCAATCCTGCTGGCGAGCATCAGTGCCGATGGACAATCACAAAGATTTTCGTCCAGTTCGAGTTTTGATCTTCCTTTAACGGACCTCAGCGATTTGTCCCTACCTGACCGCGAACTGCAGGTGGCTTCCGCCATTGAGAGGGAAGTGTCTGAAAGATTCGATTTGACCGCGGGTCCGCTATTGCATGTCAAGATGATACGGCTATCACTTGATCACCACCTGGTGATCTGGACCGCCCATCACATCATTTGCGACGGGTGGTCAGGCGGCTTGATTGTTAGCGAATTGGCCACCATCTATTCGGGGTTGAGGCAGGGTTCGCAGCCGAAACTTGATCCTCCGCTGTCGTTCCGAACCTATGCTCTCGCCGCGCAACAACAACCTGAAACGCGACAGGCAATCGAGTACTGGCGGCAACAATTCGCCGAGCTCCCCACGCTATTGGATCTTCCGGCGGACCGTCCTCGCCCGAGGATCCGTTCGGCAAGTGCCGCGACACTTCGCAGGGATTTCGATCCCTCACTTTATCAGTCACTCAAACGCGTGGCAGGGCAGAACCGTACCACGGTGGTAGTCTTACTTTTAGCGTCCCTGAAGTCGCTTCTCTATCGACTCACCGGCCACACGGACCTGGTCATTGGCATGCCGGCCGCCGGTCAAGCTGCGACTGGGAATACCGCGCTTGTAGGGCACTGTGTCAGTCTGTTGCCAATTCGCACCAGGCTCGTGCCGCAATCGAGCTTCAATCAATACCTCGCAGTGGTCAAGAAAGCCGTTCTGGACGCTTATGAGCATCATCAGTGCACGATCGGCGAGATTCTGAAATATCTGAACGTTCCTCGCAATGCGAGTCGGCCGCCCCTTGTCGAGGTGATCTTCAACGTGGATCGCGACGCGGGTTCTGCAGAATTCTCGGGCGTCAAGTTCTCCTGCGAACGCAATCCGAAACGAGCACTTCACTTCGATCTGTTTCTGAATTTTGTCGAAGGGCCGTCCGGCTTGTACTTGGAGTGCGACTACAACACCGGCCTTTTCAATGCTTCCACGATCGAACGATGGTTGCAGCACTGTCAAACCCTTCTGGAAAACATTGCTTTGAATGACGAGGAACCTATCGACAATCTTTCGCTTCTTACGGAGGCCGAACGCAAAAACCTGATCGTCGAATGGAATCAGAATTCTCAGGAAATTCTAAACGAACGGACTCTAGCCGGGTCTTTCGAGGCTCAGGTAGAAAGGACTCCTGAAGCCCACGCTGTGGCCTTCAATGGTCAGCATTTGACCTATGCTGAACTGAATCGCCGCGCAAACCAGGTGGCCCAGTTCTTGATCGGTCAGGCCGTCGGTCCCGAGGTCCTCGTCGGTCTCTTCTGCGAACGCTCCTTGGACATGCTGGTTGGCATTCTTGGCATCCTCAAAGCTGGTGGCGGCTACGTCCCGATGGACCCCGACTACCCTAAGGACCGCCTCGCCGCAATTCTCGAAGATGCCCGCGCCAGAATCGTCCTAACCCAAAAATCCCTGGCTGACAAACTTCCAAGTTTCTCGGGCACGGTGATAAATTTTGACAAGGACTGGCCTGCCATCGCAAAACAGAGTGTTGAGAATCCTTTGACGCCAGTTGCGCCGGAGAATCTCGCCTATGTGCTTTTCACCTCCGGCTCTACAGGTAGGCCTAAGGGCGTGGCGATTGAGCAGCGCGCTGCCGTTGCCTTCGTTCAATGGGCAAAGCAAGTCTTTTCCAAAGATCAACTCGCTGGCGTGCTCTTCTCGACGTCCGTTTGCTTCGATCTCTCTATCTTCGAGATCTTTGTGACGTTAAGCGCTGGCGGCGAAGTTATCCTCGCACCGAACGCACTTCACCTCGCGACTCTTCCTGAGAGGGATAGAGTGACCCTCGTCAACACCGTTCCTTCCGCGATCGCCGAATTGGTCCGCATGGACGCTATTCCCAGATCCGTCAAGACCATCAATTTGGCGGGCGAGGCGCTGTCTGAATCGCTGGTTGAGCAGATCTATGCGAATTCGAGTGTCGAGAAAATCTATAATCTTTATGGCCCCACCGAATCGACCACCTACTCGACATTTACCGCCGTTCGGCGAGGATCCCTCGTCACCATCGGCAAGCCTATCGCCAACACCCGTTGTTATATCCTGGATGCAAACCGCAAACCCGTGCCCATCGGTGTTGCCGGCGAATTGTATCTAGCCGGCGCAGGCCTGGCCCGTGGCTATTTCGGCCGCGCTGATTTAACCAACGAAAGATTTGTCCCTGACCCGTTCGTTTCTGATGAAAAGGAGCGGATGTATCGTACCGGTGATCTCTGCCGCTGGCTGGCTGACGGCAATATTCAGTATCTCGGTCGTACGGATCACCAGGTCAAATTGCGCGGTTTTCGAATTGAAATGGGAGAGGTTGAAGCTACGCTCAATCGGCACCCCTCCGTGCGTCAGAGCGTGGTGATGGTTCGCGAAGACGTACCCGGTTCACAGCGTTTGGTGGCCTACGTTGTTCCACATGCAAATGCACAGCCGCAAGTTGAACAGCTACTCGATCATTTAAGGAAGAGTCTGCCAGAATTCATGGTGCCATTCACGGTTTCCGTACTGGATGCCTTCCCCTTGTCGCCGAACGGCAAGATTGATCGCAAAGGGCTGCGTCCGCCCGACGAACTCTCGGTCGAGACGGCATCCCGCTTTGAAGCCCCTCGTGATTCGACCGAACAAGTGCTCGTGCAGCTTTGGAGCAAAACCTTGAGCGTCGCGCGCGTCGGGATTCGGGACAACTTTTTTGAGCTTGGAGGTCACTCACTCCTGGCAGTCCGCATCTTGATGGAGATTGAAAGGCGTTTCGATAAGCGATTACCTCTTGCAACATTGTTAGAAGCTCCGACCGTCGCTGAACTGGCTGAACTACTGCGTAGCAATCATTGGACTCCATCTTGGTCTTCTCTCGTTCCCATACGTGCAGGAGGTTCGAGGCCTCCTCTATTCCTGATGCACAGCCATGGAGGCAACATTCTCGAGTACTACTCCTTAGCGAATTTGCTGGACCAGGATCAGCCAGTCTATGCTCTGCAGGCGCGGGGTCTCGATGGCAATATCGTTCGCGGCGAATCCATGGAACAACTTGTCGCGGTCTACCTGAAAGAAATTAGAAGTCTGCAGCCGTCTGGCCCCTATTTCCTGGGAGGATTCTGCTTCGGTGGTCTGCTGGCATTGGAAGCCGCTCAGCAACTCACTTCCGCTGGTGAAGAAGTAGCTTTAGTGGCCATGATGCAGTCGACCCATCCTCTTTCGGTTGCGTTCAAACCCACGACCAACTCGCTCGAACGGTTCTGGTATCGTGCCTCGAAGCAGTTCAGTCTAGAACGCGAGAACTTTTCGCATCGCGGCCCCGGATATCTCGTGGAAAGGTCTCGACGCGCACTCGATAGAGCCAGAGCCCGGGTCGCCATTCGATATCACGGCAATGGTGGAAATGGAGCCGGCACGGTATCCGGCTCGTTGATGCCCTATATTCTCGAACTGTTGAGCATCGAGCATGACGAAGTCTTCACCCGATACAAGCCGCGCCCTTATTCCGGAAGAGTCGTGCTGTTCCGCTCGAGCAAACAGATGCCTGGAATTGTTGCGGATGCTTCCTTGGGATGGGGCAAACTTCTGGGTAGCCATCTCGAGATCCGCGAGATTCCAGGTCATCAGCAGAACATGCTGATCGAGCCCAATGTTGTGGCGCTTGCAAGTGAACTAGGAAAGCACCTCGAGCAGGCACAAAATCTGCAGCTTATCAGCCGTGACTGACTGCCACGGCTTGTCAGCAGGGGGATTCCTGGGGAGCCTGCGCAAAACATCCTTTCTTCACTCCGTCCGCACCAGCCCCCATCGTTTCAGTAAAACTTGGCAATGCGCGCTTAGGTACAGCCAAGCCCCTAACATCGCGCCTGTCGTATTTGTGATCAGGTCAGTTGTACCGGAAAAGCGCGTAGGCATAAACGACTGCAGGATCTCGATCGTCAAGCTCACGCAGAACCCCAACAGTGTTGTGTAAAGAAGACTGCCCTTGCGGCCGTTGAGCCAGGCAAACAGAGCGGCAAAACAAAATCCCGCGGGCACTAATCCGAAGACATTGATCGCCAGATCCTTGACGTACTCCCGGCTCGAACGATATTCCTTCCAGAAAGGCACCAGGAAGCCTGGCTCAAAGATAAAATAGTTTTTTGGAATCACGAGATCAGGGCCCGTTTTTCCAACGTTGTGCAACCTCTCTCCGCTCTGTTCGTTGAATAAATACAGGGCATAAGCCCGGGCGCTCTTTCCTGCCATCTGTTCTCTATTGTGCTGCCAGAAATCATAGTCCTCATTGATTTCCTTTGGTTGCAACGAGCGATCGTACAAGGCCAGCCCGCGGAACGTGCCAGTCCAGCTCAAATTTTTGTCGTAGGCACTCCCCACGATCAATGTGCCCGAAAAGTCCGTGCCTTGTATCTTTGCGTCTCTCACTGATTTTTTCAGAACGCCATTCACGTAGATGTTCAATACATCATGAAACGACGTCAAAGTGAGTAAAACCCTTTGGCCTTTCCTGAATACGCCATCGACGAAAACATTGCGTTGTTTTTTCTGCGTTTGTTCGACCCCACGAGAACTTGTGAACACCAGATCATCTCCGTTTTGTCTTACTTGAATGCGAGGAGTGATTCCCGGCTGGTAAAACGATAGGATTGTGTTCGAGTCCCACGTCAGCCCCGGTTCGATCCAAAGTTCAATGCTGCAACTGCTGCCGGTATCTGCCGTTATTCCTGTAAATTTCCCGTCGCTAATCAACATTCCAATGTTGCCAAAATGCAAGCCTGCCTGCCCCGGATTCCACCACACCTCGTTCTTTGCGTGGAATGAAAATGGCCACAAACCGGCGCCCAGCGTAATCCCCAACACCAGTACGCAAAGGATTACAAGCCATGTTTTTAAAGTGCTGCTGTTGGGTTCGATCACGCTCAAAGCTGAAGCATCTCTCCGGCTTGCGCCACTTGTGTAACATCTCGGGCTCGCCCAAGAAATACAGCTTCCTATTTCCGCGCGATGAGTTTGGCGCAAGGTCTAGGGATGCATTTTACTTTGTAATGGGTTTGCGCCATCAAAACAGCCACAACGAAGGCTGCGGATTCTACGGCATCCAGTCAATCGCTTTCTGAGCCTTTTTGTTCCCCTGTCAAACCTTTTGACAATACTGCTACTTGCGCTGGAACGTCACGAAAAATAAGTTGTAGGTTGCATTGTTCTTTGCTTTGCGTGCGTAAATCGAGGACTTAGAAAGGGACACCACGAGCGAACGCGGCATTTTCGTCTTACTTCCGCTCCCTCGTTGACGAGGAGACCGGCGGGTTCATCCGGAAGCGCGAAAGCGCTTCCCCCAAGTTTTGTATGAACGCTTCCGACTGAAACACGTCCGCGTCCGCCCGCGCACTCGCCGGCGGCGCGATCGGTTCGACTTCATCGAGCTGAAATTCCCGCGCCACGTCTTCAATTACGTTCGGCTCGACGACCTGTTTTTGATCCACAAAGGAATTGATGAGCGCATGTTCGCACAGCAGGTTGATCACGCGCGGAATTCCCATCGAATAGAGATGAATCGCGTCCATCGCCTTTGGTGAAAATATGGTCGATGGTGGCGCTGCACCCGCGATGCGCAAACGTTCTTGAATGTAGTCGTGAGTCTGCTCGTTCGACATCGGCATCGTTCTGCAGCGCAGCGTGATTCGCTGCCGCAGTTGCCGTAACTGGGGCAACTTCAACTTGTCTTCCAGTTCCGGCTGTCCGGAAAGCACGATCTGCAGCAGCTTCTCTGTCGAAGTCTCCAGATTTGTCAGCAGCCGGATTTCTTCGAGCACCGGAAACGTCAGATTCTGGGCTTCATCCACAATCAACACTGCCGTTTCGCCGCCGCGGTATCTTTCTAGTAGCCAGTGATTCAGTTTCATCAGCTGTTGGCTTTTCGACCGGTTGTCACACGGAATGTCGAATTCTGCCAGAATGAAATCAAATAGTTGACTCGAGTTCATCCGGGAATTGAACAAAAACGCCGTCTTCGTCCGCCGCAAATGCAGCCAGTCCAGCAGTCGATTCACGAGCGTCGTTTTTCCGGTTCCCACTTCGCCCGTGAGCGTGATGAATCCCTTGCGCGTTTGTATGCCGTACATCAGACCGGAAAGCGCTTCTTCAATCTGCTTCGTCAGAAAGAGATAGCGGGGATCCGGATTGACGTTGAACGGATTTTCTTTCAGCCCAAAAAAACTCTTGTACATGGTTTTGTCGTGGTCTCCGTCTGCCCTTCCGTGTTCCTTTCAGCGGTTTCCTTGTCTAATGCAGCACGAACGGCCGCGTGTGCCAGTTCAATCCCACAGAAATCTGGTGCGTCGTCAAACTGAACCCGCCTACGTTGCTCGACGTTTCGACATACGCTGTATAGCCCAGAGAAAAGCTGGCGTTCCGTCCCAGGGGCCGCGCTACGGAACCCCCCGCATACACCGTGTTGTAACTTTGATTGGGCAAGCCTTGCGACGTCTGCGCCCGACGGTTGTAGGCAAATCCAAGATGCGCGTCTCCGCTCCATACGCGTGTAAGCTTTCTCGTCCCTGAAGCCGTCAGCTGATCGGTCGTTGCGCCAAGAAATACACCACTTCCCGACGTTACTCCGTGCTGGTAACCCAAAGAAACGCTGCCTCGCGGAATTGCGTAGGTCAGCGTAGCACTTCCCGTTCCTGATACGTATTGGGTCTTGGCGCTCCCCGCTTGCGCTACCCGGAAATTTGTAATCTCTGGGCCGCCGGTCAGCTGTAACGCCAATCTTCCGGTGATCTTTTTTCCGTAAGCCACCTGGACCGATTGGTCACCGATGGCCTGCGGAAATTTCAGATAATGGAATGAGTTGAAGCGATAGAAGACTCCAATCGTATCTTCGCGCGTAATCTGGTAGTTGTAACCCAGGTTCCCGATGTAGTTGTTGCTTTCGATATTCCCAGATTCCGTGAACCGCTGGATGCCTACAAGCCCGCCGAATGTCACCGAGCTTCTGGGCGATAGCTGGTAATTTCCTTGTGCGCCGAAAGTATTGGAGTATCGTGGCCCGATCGCCGTGAAGATGGATTGTCCGGGATCCAATCCGCCCCCAAGCCCGGGCGATCCTACTCCTAGCGAGCCTCCGATGCCTGGCTGTGCCAGCCCGGTGCCTGCGCCAAATCCAAATTGCGATTGAGGAAGATAAGAGAATTGGTCCACCAGCGTGAGCTGCAAGCGCTCCCAATTGACCGTCTCCGTCACGCCCAACTGTTGGAACCATCCGTTTCCGACAGTTGAATCAGTGGAAAAGTTTCCGCCGCCGGAATAGTTCAGCGCCAGTTGCGACCTGCTCCAATTTTGCAGCAGGCTGATGTTCCCGGCCAGGTAACTCGTCGAATTCCAGCTGCTGCCACCACCCTGAGCAGCTCCGTTCGATTGAATAAAGTTGTAGTAAGAAAGTCCAGGAACCCAGTAGCTGTGCTTCTCCATCGGAGTTCCTACGGTCGGTTGTTGGAACCCGGTTAGCGGCCGGTCATCCGGTTGCAGTGTATCGGGCGGCGGGTTCTGGTCCTGGTCTTCACTCCCGATCGGTCCATAAGCCTTGGCCGCCGGTTTTGGTTTCTCTTCACCCTGGGGGGCCTGAGGGTCTTGCGCCTGTCCCACGCTTGCGAGACACAGCCAAGCCGCTGCTATAACAAGAATGTGGGTATTTCTTTGACGGTTCTTCATAAATTCTCTCTACGGCACCACAATCGTGTCGCCGGGTTGCAACAGAATGTTGTCTTCGGCTCTTTTCCCGTTGACCACGTCTTTATAGTTGAAGGTATGCTTCACCTGCTTGCCGTTCTCAGTCCGCAAAACATAAATGTTCTTGATTCGCGCGAACTGCGTAAATCCGCCCGCGCTCGTAAGCGCCTGCAGAACTGTCATGTTCGGCAGCAATGGGAAGGCGCCCGGCCGTGTGACTTCCCCGGTTACATAAACCCTGCGGCTGTTGATTTCAGACACGCTCACTGTCACCTGCGGATTGTTAATAAATTTCTTCAGCCCGTCGGCGATTATGTTTGCTAATTCCATCGAAGTAAGCCCCGCCGCTTGCACGTCATTCAGCAATGGAAGCGAGACTTTGCCGTCTGGTCGCACGGGAACCGATCTGGAAATTTCCGGTTCCTTCCAGACGTCGATTCGCAGCACATCCTGCGCCCCGATCTTGTAACTCCCATCGGTTGTGGCTGGGGTTTGCGCCTGCGCACTCTTGGCGCTTTTCGTTGTCTCCTGGGCCGGCAAACTTCCTGCCGCCAGCATGGTCCCGAGCCCGATCCATAGCAGCGCTTTCATCACTCTTCTCCCGGCAATTTCTTGAATTGGGCCCCGTTTACGTCCATCTGCTTTATTTTATACAGCAATGCCTTGTAGCTGACCTGCAATTCTCTTGCAGCCTGCTTGCGGTTCCAGTGCGTTCGCTCGAGCGCCCTTAAAATCAAGTCCCGCTCCGCCACCCGCGACGCTTCTTTTGCTACCACCTTTAGCGACTCGTTCTTCGCAAACCCCACACTGTTCGCCTGCGCTGGCGCAGGCCGGTTTAATTCACTCATAGCCAAACGCGATTGACCGAGCGCCACCACTTTTCGCGCAAGATTCCCGAGCTCCCTGATGTTCCCCGGCCAGTCATAAGCGCGCAGGAGTTCCTCTTCTTCTTGGCTCAGTACCGGTGTGCGCTTTCCCGCTTCCACTGCATGTTTCTCGAGAAAGTATTCCGCCAACGACGCGATGTCCTGCTTTCGCTCGCGCAGCGGCGGCAGTTTTATGCAAACGCCGTTGATCCGGAAATAGAGCTCTCGCCGGAATCGGCCGAGCCCAATCTCTCGGTCAACGTTTCGCGTGGTCGTCGAAATCAACCGAAAGCCCATCCGGCCTCCGGATGCCATTTCCCGTTCTTGCAGCATCGCCAGCAGAACCCTTTGACAGTCCAGATCCAGCTCGTCAATTCCGTCAAGGAAAAGCGTTCCTGAACTCTCTTGCGGCCCGCCATTCCAATTTCCTAACGATGTCTTCACCCGCGAGAGCAGTTCGCCCGGTTCCAGAACTGTGCAGTTTAATTTGACCAGCGGCAACTCCCGCATCGTGGAGAGCTGGTGAATCAGCCGCCCGTAAACGTCTTTTCCCGTGCCGCTCTCTCCTTGCAGCAGCACCGGAATATCGGTCCGCGAAATCTCCCCAACGATGGCATTGACGGCAAGGATGGCCTCGGACTCACCGTAGACGAACCCGGCCTCCGTCACAATCTCGAACGCGCGATTCACTCCCGTAACCATAGTCATCCCAGCCTTATTCAGCAACTGCTTAGCCAAGCGGCCAGCCGGCCAACGCCCCCGGATCGAATGTAACTTCAATCACCACAGCAAGTTATCGCGAGCTCCCCTTTGTAGCCGAACCCTCGCGGGGGCCCACTGTCCCGCGCGCTTTCCACGAAGTGGCAAAATTTTATCCCTCTTCGACGAGGGAAACCGCCCCGGTATCTATGGGTCTACCGCTTAGTCTTTCAGAATGAAGTAGTTAACGCCGGATGGCGCTATTCTTGGCCAACTGAAAAATACGTGCAGTCCGGGTGGATAAACGCCAGCGCGCTTACACTCGCTTCCGGGTCCATCATGAACCCTTCCGTGAGTTCCACGCCAATCTCTTCAGGTTTCAATAATTTCCAGATCGCTGCCTGATCTTCCAGCTCCGGGCAGGCCGGATATCCAAAGCTGTACCGCTTGCCTCGATACCGTGACGTGAACCTCTGCGCCATCGTCATTTCGGGCCGATCGGGAAATCCCCAGTCTTCGCGAATTCGCCGGTGCACCCACTCTGCGCACGCCTCCGCTGTTTCGATTGCCAGTGATTGCAGTCCGTGCGACCGAAAATAATATCCCGCGTTTTTCGCCGTCTCCGAGCGCTCCCTTATGCCTTCACCTGCCGTTACGACAAACACAGCCAGATGATCACGATTCCCGTTTTGCACGGGAAGAACGTAATCGCACAAGCATAGCCGGTCGCCGGTTTTTTGCCGTTTCATTTTCCATGTATGTAGTGGCGTCGTATCGCCCGGACCAAACACATGCAGCAGTTCTCCGTCGGCCTGCGCTTCAAAAAATTGCCAAACGGCTCGCACCTTCATGAATTTTGCCGCTTCTTCCTTCACTTCTTCCATCGCAGCGAACAATTCGACGGCCTTGGGTTCGCGTGCCGCAAGGTGCTTCTCGAAATCTCCGCGATATCCGAGATGCCTTCCAAACAGCATGAAGGGATTAATGTAGCTCCACACCTCGCGCAAATCCGGCACCAACCGTACCTTTCTATCCAGATACGCAACCGGTTCGATCGGCAAATCTGTGCGCACCTTCGGCGATCGGCTCACCGGGGGCAAATCTTTCACGGTCACCGTCGTTGTAACGCTCACCCCGTTGCCGGAGACCGCGTGCTCGCGCAACACCGTCTCCCGCGTCGCTGGATCCATCAACTCGTTCATCAGCCGCAGACCCGTCATGGCGTCCCTTGCGTAGCACACCGCGTTTCCATAACTCGGCGCGATCTTGGTCTGCGTGAACTTTCCGGAAAGAGCTGCGCCGCCGACCAGCAACGGAATCGAGATTCCGGCATCCTTCAAATCGCTTGCCGTGATCACCATCTGCTGTGCGCTCTTTACCAGCAGCCCGGAAAGCCCAATCGCATCCGGATGGTGCTGCTGGTACGCCTTGATCAGTTCTTCCGGCGGAACCTTGATTCCCAGATTCACCACGTCGTAGCCGTTGTTCTTCAGAATAATTTCGACAAGGTTTTTTCCGATGTCATGCACGTCGCCCTTCACCGTCGCCAGCACGATTCTTCCGCGCTTTGCGGTGTCAGCCTTCTCCATGAATTGCTCAAGATGATTCACCGAAGCTTTCATCGCTTCTGCGGATTGCAGCACTTCGGCGACAATCAGTTCGTTCGCGTTGAACAGCCTTCCCACTTCCGCCATCCCCGTCATCAGCGGTCCGTTGATGATGTCTAGCGGTGCTGTGCCCTCCGCTCGCTTTCTTTCCAGATCCTCGATCAACCCGTCCCTCGTTCCCTGAACGATGTAGTTGGCGAGCCGTTGGTCCAGCGGCAAATCTGCCGCTCGCACCTTGTCTTTCTTCTTTGCTGTTCGGAAATGTTCGGTGATCGCCGCAATGTGGAATTGATTGATCGCCGCGCGCTGCTCCTTGTTCTGCTCTCGCCAGTCCGCTGGAGCATTCTTCAACATCTCGGCACGCGGATTTTCCGCATCTACCTTTTTCGGTGGATGTTGGAACAGAAGATTTTCCGCAAGCTCCCGCTCATGCTCAGAAATCGACGCAAACCGTTCGAGCTTCTCCGTATTCACAATCGCCAGATCGAGTCCTGCTTTGGTGCAGTAGTACAGAAAAACCGAATTCACCACCTCGCGCGCGCCCGCCGGCAGTCCAAACGAAACGTTTGAAATCCCTAGAATCGTCCGCACATCCGGCAGCGCTTGCTTGATCACGCGGATTCCTTCCACCGTCTCCACCGCGCCGCCAATGTAGTTTTCATCTCCAGTCGCGCACGGAAACACCAGCGGATCGAAAATAATGTCCTCCGGCGCAATCCCATACTTTTTTGTCAGCAATTCATAAGATCTCTGCGCAATCGCAAGCTTCCGTTCTCGCGTGAACGCCTGCGCCTGCTGAGGATCCTCGTCGATGCATCCCACAACAACCGCCGCGCCGTAATCATGTGCAATTGGCACAACCTTCTCGAACTTCTCTTCGCCATCCTCGAGGTTGATCGAATTGATGATCGCTTTTCCCTGGCAGTAGGTCAGTGCCTGCTCGACCGCAGAAGCATCTGTTGTGTCCACCATCACCGGAGCTTTCACCTTGCGGATCAACTTTTCGTAAAACGGAGGGATATCTTTCTTTTCATCGCGGTCCGTACTCTGCAGACACACGTCCACGATTTGCGCGCCGCCCTTCACTTGCCTCCGCGCAATCTCGCTCGCCTCTTCCCATTTTTCTTCCGCCACCAGATTCTTGAAGAGCCGCGATCCGATGACGTTCGTCCGTTCGCCAACCAGCAGGGGCCGCGTACTATCTTCCGCCTCCGCCGTCTCAATCCCGGAATACACCGCACGGTGCGCCTCGCGAGGGAGCGGCCGTGGCTTTTTTCCCTCCACCATCTGCACAATCGCCGCGATGTGCTTTTCCGTAGTACCGCAGCAGCCGCCCACAAGGTTCAGCCATCCGTGGTCAACAAACTTTTCCAGCTGTGCCGCCAGCGACGTCGGTGTCTCCAGGTATTTGCCCTCTTCGTCCGGCAATCCCGCGTTCGGGTAGCAGGAAACAAACTCTCCGGTCATCGAACTTAGCGTTCGAATGTGGTCCGTCATGAACTCTGGCCCCGTCGCGCAGTTCATCCCGAACGCCAGCGGCTTCGCATGCCGCAGCGATGCCCACATCGCTTCCACGGTCTGCCCAGCGAGCATCGTCCCCATCGGCTCGATCGTCACCGAAACGATCGCCGGTATCTGGCTGCCGATCTCCTTCGACAGCCGCGCAATCGCCAGCAACGCTGCCTTGATGTTCCTGGTGTCCTGGCAAGTCTCCACCAACAGCAGGTCCGCGCCGCCTTCCACCAAGCCCTTTGCCTGCACGTAGTAGTTTTCTCTCAACCCTTCAAACGTCACCCCACCGGTAACCGTAATCGCTTTCGTCGTCGGCCCCATCGCGCCAGCCACAAACCTCGGCTTTGCCGCCGTTTGAAATTCGTCCGCCGCCTGCCGAGCCAGCTCCGCCGCCTTCTTGTTCAACTCATGCGCTTCTGCCTGCAGCCCATACTCTAGAAGCACCAGCGGTGTTCCCCCGAAGCTGTTGGTCTCCACAATGTCCGAGCCAGCCGCAAAGTACTTCCGGTGTATATCCAGCACCACATCCGGCCGCGTGCGCACCAGCACTTCGTTGCAGCCTTCCAGCGACGCTCCGCCAAAGTCCGCAGCCGTTAGGTCGCACTGCTGCAGCATCGTCCCCATTGCGCCATCCAGCACAAGGACACGCTGTCCCAACAGCTCCCGCAAAGCCTTACTTGTTTCTTTGAAATTTCGCATCCGAAGGGTTAAGGTCGCTGCTCCTTGAGGCACTGCCGCCGGTCCGTCCCACCATCGGGTGACGGCCGACAACTCTATTTTACGCGGCTTTAGCCTTGGAATCGAATCGGTTTCTCGCGCTCGGTCCGCCTGTGGAAGTCATCCAACTTGTCAGTATCAATTCGTGAACAAGTCTCTTGAACCCACTTGCCCGTTCGAACAGTTTTCACTACCCTGACCAAAGTGGCTACCAAACGCGCTACTTCACCGAAACTGTCGATTTGCCTGCTCTCTCCACATCCTCTGGTGTTGAGTGAGTTCGAACGCATTTTGTCCAAGCCCGATTTCAAGGTCATCAGCAAGCAGCTGGAATCCACGCTCGCTCCCGATCTTCGTTCCTTCGAGCCGCCCAAAGCCCAGGTCTACGTCATCGACGCGCACGCCGCTCGCCAGGCCACCGGCGCCCTGCTCTCCAATATTCTTGAGCGCTACCCCGACGCTCGCCTCATCGTTGTTGGCGAAGCTCATCAGGATTCGAACAGCTTCTCCTTGCTTCGTCTTGGCGTGAAAGGCATCCTCACCTACACCGAAGCCCGCGATCAGCTCATGCGCGCTCTTCCTCTCGTCGCCAGTGGTGGGTTCTGGGTGCCTCGCACCGTTCTTTCAGGGTTCGTGGACTCGATCCTTTCCGGCCAGACGCGCCGCCTCAAATCCGATTCCGTCGCCAATCTCAGCCGCCGCGAACAGGAAGTCCTCGACTCGCTCCTTGAAAATCTCTCCAACAAAGAAATCGCCAGCAAGCTCAACATTGCCGAACGTACCGTCAAGTTCCACGTTTCGAATCTGCTCAACAAATTCGGCGTTCGCCGCCGCGCTGACCTCATCCTCCTTACTTTCCAGCGTCGCATGGCCCCCGACGCCTGAATTGCCGGCCGGGAACCCAATCACAGGATCTCTCCGTTTCCTCGAAGCCTCTGCTTTACTCCCGTTTGCTCTAGCCGATACACTGTTTCCCTAAATTTTCTATGGCGCATCCTCGTCACAACCCACTCGCTCTCATCGATCCCAAGCTTTCCGTCGTCATTCCCGTTTACAACGAAAAGGCTACCATCGACGAAATCTTGCGCCGCGTCATCGAAACACAATTTCGTAAGGAGATTGTCCTCGTCGATGACTGCTCAACCGACGGGACTCGGCAGATTCTCGAGAAAATGGTCCAGCTCCAGAATGCGGGCGAATCGTTCGCTCCGGCTTTCGATGGCGCTGACGTCATCGACCTCCGCGGCCTGCGGATCTTTTTTCAAACACAAAATCAAGGGAAGGGCGCTGCGCTTCGCCGCGGCTTCGCTGAAGTCACCGGCGACATCATCCTCGTTCAGGACGCCGACCTAGAATACGACCCGCGTGATTACGGCAAGCTTCTCGAACCTTTGCTGGACGGCCGCGCCGATGTTGTCTTCGGTTCGCGTTTCCTTGGCGGCCCTCAGCGCGTCCATTATTTTTGGCACTACGTCGCCAACAAATTGCTCACGCTCCTCTCGGACATCTTCACCAATCTCAAGCTCACCGACATGGAAACCTGCTACAAAGTCTTCCGCCGTGAAGTTCTAGAGGGCATTCAGCTGAAGTCCAATCGTTTTGGGTTCGAACCGGAAATCACCGCCAAGGTCGCAAAAGGGAATTGGCGCGTCTACGAAGTCCCCATCTCCTACGCCGGTCGCACCTACGAAGAAGGGAAAAAGATCACCTGGAAAGACGGCCTCCAAGCCCTTTGGTGCATCATCCGCTACCGCTTCCCCGACTAACTGCTTTCCTTGCCTTAGTGACGCTCTTATGTTCCGCTCAGTCCTTCAGCGTCAGTGGCGCCAGAACCGCTCGCGTAAGTCTATACTGACGATTTTCCGATTTTCTAAATCCTTTATCATCAATACTCACAAAAAATGGGGGAGGGGTGGCCCCCCCGCTGCTGACGAACACACCCTGCTCACGCTATTCTGATTCTTCCGATGCCTACGTTCTACATCCAACAGTTCGGCTGCCGCGCCACCCAGGCCGACGGTGCCGCCATCGAGCGCCAACTCCTCGATCGCGGTTGCACGCTAGGAGACTCCGCCGCCACCGCAGATGTCGTCGTCCTCAACACCTGCACGGTCACCTCGGCCGCCGATGCCCAGGCTCGTGACACCATCCGCAAACTCCACGCCGGCAGCCCCGCCACGCGAATCATCGTCACCGGCTGCTACGCCCAGCGCGCCCCCGAAGAAATTGCCGCACTCCCCGGCGTGTCCTTTGTGGTTGGCAACTCTCACAAACCGCAAATCCCGGATCTGATTTCGCCACCAGCGGCGCGCAGTGCGACTTCTCCGGATTTCATTTCGCTTCACGCACTCACCGGCACTTCCGCACCCGTTCTCACCGGCGACATCTTCGAGCAACAAGAAGTCCTCGTTGCTCCCGTTCTCGGTGGAGAAGGGAATCACACTCGACCTACTCTAAAAATTCAGGACGGCTGCAACAACCGCTGCACCTTCTGCGTCATTCCGTTCGTTCGTGGAAAGAGCCGGAGCCTCTTTCCGGAAACTGTCATCGACGAGGTCCGCGGTCTCTCGGAATCCGGCTATAAAGAAATCGTTCTCAGCGGCATCAATCTCGGCGCATGGGGACGAGATCTCACTCCACGCCGTGATTTTCTCGATCTGCTGCGTCAGATCCTTGACCAAACTCCTGTCGAACGTCTCCGCCTCAGCTCCATCGAACCGCTCGACGTTACACGCGATCTCGTCGCACTCTTCGCGTCCACCAACCGCCTCGCCGAACATTTCCACATGCCTCTTCAGTCCGGCTCCGACCACATTCTCGCCGCCATGCATCGCTGGTATCGCTCCGAACACTACTCCCGGCGAATCGAATTCATTCGCGAACAGCTTCCCCACGCCGCCATCGGAGCCGACGTCATCGCCGGATTCCCGGGCGAAACCGAAGACGATCACGCCACCACAATGCACTTCATCGAGTCGCGCCCGTTCACTTACCTTCACGTGTTTTCCTACTCTGTGCGCCCCGGCACGCGCGCAGCCGCTCTCGCCAATCATGTTTCGCCTGCCACCATCAAACGCCGCGCCCGCGAATTGCGCGCCCTCAGTGAAGCCAAGTCCGTCGCCTTCCATCGCGCGCAGTCCGGCCGCGCGCTTTCGGTGCTCACGCTGCGTCACTCCGATTCCACGGGGTCCGCCGAATGGACCCCCACGCTATCCTCCAACTTTCTCAAGCTCCGCCTCGCCGGTTCTTGGCTTCCCAATCAATTTGTGAAAGCCGTATGCTGCTGCAGTCCCGCAGAACTTTCTCAGCCGGAGTCCCAGCCCTCCGAGCCCCTGCTCGCATGAGCGCACAAGGCACACAGCCATGAACATTCTCGGCATCGCCACTCCCGGTCCGAACGCAGCCGTCGCGCTCTTCGACAATCATTCCATCGTCGCTGCTATCGAAGAAGAAAAGCTGAGCCGCGCAAACGACCAGCACGCGCTTCCGCAACTCGCGCTTGCGCGCGTACTCGCCTCCGCGGGAATGCAATTGGCGGACGTCGATACCATCGCTCTCGCTGCCTTCGGTAATGGCTCAAAGCAAAATCGCCGCAAGAATTCTCGAAACGAGTCGACGCTCGCGCATCTTCGCCAGCTTCTCGCCGGACGCCGCTTCGCGCTTTTCGATCATCATCTTTGCCACGCGGCCAGCGCCTTCTACACCTCGGACTTTTCTCGATCGCTCATCCTCACTCTCGATTTTGGCTCCCATGGCGCCGCTGGCCTGGTCTCTCTCGGTGAAGACGATTCGATCAAGCCACTCCATGCGATTTCCTTTCCCAGTTCTGTTGGTTGGTTTTATTCCCGCATGGCTGAGCTGGTCGGCCTCCGTCCTCAACATGACGAACACAAACTGCAGTGGCTCAGCAAGGACGGCCGGCCGGACTTCCGCGACGCACTTAGGAAACTTTTCACTTGGAGCGCAAAGGGCCTGCCTGTCCTGGATCGCAAATATTTCTCTTCCGGCCCGGACGGCACCGGCATTTTCTCGCCCCGCCTTTACCGCGAACTCGGCCTGTCGCGTTCCAAGCCTCCAATCGAGCGCGCGCTGCGCGCCGCGCTCGCCCGCAGCGCGCAGGACGTCCTCGAAGAGCTCGTTCTCCGTCTCGCCGAACATTTTCGTGAATCCACGCGCACTGATTCGCTCTGTCTCGCCGGTGGAGTCTTCCAAAACGTTTTGCTCGTCCGCGCGCTCGAACAACGCAGCAGCTTCCGTAACGTCTATGTCCAACCCATCGCGGGTAACGCAGGCACGTCGCTCGGCGCCGCTTATCTTGCACGCAAGAAAACTACCGGCCGCTCAGGGCGCGCTCCTTTGGACTCGCTAGCGCTCGGTCCAGAACCGACGTCTCAGGAAATCAAGTCCGTCCTCGACAACTGCAAAATTGTTTACAAATACCTGAACGGCGAAGACCAGCTTCTTGAAGAGACTTCGCGCCAGCTCGACCGCGGCAAAATCGTCGCTTGGTGCCAGGGACGTACCGAATTCGGCCACCGCGCGCTCGGCAATCGCAGTCTCCTTGCTTCACCCTTCAACGAGTACGTGCTCGACAACGTCAATCAATTCATCAAGCATCGCGAGGAGTTTCATCCCTTCGCGCTTTCCGTTCCCGCTGAACGCGCCCACGAATTCTTCGACTGTGGCCCCAATTGCCGGTTCATGGCCTCGTTAGGCAATTTGAAAAATCCCATCGCTGGTCTTGAACGCTTCACCTTCAACGGCTCGGCTGTCCGCGTCCACACCGTCGAAAAACAATCCAATCCACTGTTCTGGAAACTGCTTCACAAATTTGGCGAATCTACTCCCGCCCCAATTCTCGTCAACACGAGCTTCAACCTTTTCGGCGAACCTCTGGTCACAGATCCCCGCTCCGCCGTCCGCAGCTTCTACTGCGCCGGCGTGGATGCCCTAGCCGTCGGACCCTTCCTCGTAGTGAAGTAACCTGTGACACGCAGAAGGGAAACCGAAGGAATCGATCCACCAACTTCTCAGCTCGTTATCCGTTATGTAGTGAACGGCGATTCACAATCGGTGATACCGCTCAATTGCGAGGCAGAAAAGCTCTCGACCAAGGCGGAAAAAAGCTGTCATCCTGAGGCGAACCGATAAGGTTCGCCGAAGGATCTGGAACGTCTGCTTCAAGCGCAAACGTATTCGCGTAGGAGCCTCTAAAAGCTCTGTGCGCTCGAGTCTCTGCCGTTGGTCTTTAGCTCTCAAAAATCACCTGCGCCATCGCCTGCTTCGACGTGTGCGTAATGCTGATCGCGATATTGTTCACGCCCAACCGGTCGGCAATCTTGCGTGCTTCGCCCTTCAACTCGAGCATCGGCCGGCTCCCTTGCCTCCGCAAAATCTCGATGTCTACCCAACGCACGCCACGGCTCCAGCCCGTCCCCAGCGCCTTCATCGCCGCCTCTTTCACGGCAAAACGCCCGGCATACCTCTCATACTTATCCTTGAACTGCTCGCAGTACGCCCGCTCCTTCTCCGTAAAAATCCGCTTCAAAAATCGTTCGCCCTGGCGCTCAATCGCACCTTTCACCCGCTCCACTTCCTCCACGTCAATTCCCATTCCGACGATCATCGAACTCCCGTCACCCTTCGACGCTATCCCGCTAGCTAAATGTCGCGTCGAGATTTCCGATTATACTGAGAGGATGCCGACCGCCGCTAAAACTTCTCGTGTCAGGCGCCTTCCCGGCAAGCCGGCGCCCGGCTCCCTGCCACGTCCCAAGATTTCATCGCCGTGGTCACTACGCTCCGTCGGTGGCGTGCTAATCCTCGAGCTCGCTCCATTCAAAGAATTTCCGTGGCTCGTCCACGGTTTCAGCACACGCGCGGGCGGCTCTAGTGTTCTCGACTCCGGCGAGCGCGTCCTTAATCTCGGCTTTACGGATTGGGATCATCGCGAAACGGTCCTCAAGAATCGCCAATCTTTTCAGTCAGCACTGGGCGCGAGACCTTCCACACTTGTTCCGCTGAAACAGATTCACTCAGCCGTAGTGCGATTTGTCGCTGCGCCTCCCGCCGTGCCGTTTCGAGGTCTGCCTGCCGAGGCAGGCGGGCCCGCACAAGTGGGTGACGCATCCTTTACTAAAGCGCCTGGTTTATTGCTCGGCGTGCAAACTGCCGATTGCGCGCCAATTCTGCTTGTCGACCCGAAAAGACGCGCCGTCGCTGCCATCCATGCCGGCTGGCGCGGAACTCTCGCTCGTATCGCCCTAAAAACCGTCGGCCAGATGCGCATGCACTTTGGTTCAAATCCAGCCGACATTCTTGCGGCTCTCGGTCCCGCAATCGGCGGCTGCTGTTACGAAGTCGGCACCGAACTCGTTACGAAATTCACTTCGCAATTCGCCGATGCCGAGGAATATTTTGACGAAGTCCGCACGGGCGAAGAACCCAATCCGCTGCAATGGCTCAACATGATGCCTCCGGGCCACCAGCCGCCGCCCAAAAACGTTCGCCTCGACTTTCGCAAAGCCAACCGCGCGCAACTTCTCGCCGCCGGTCTGCGCGACACAAATATTTTCGTCAGCGACCTCTGCACCGCCTGCCACACGAGCCTTCTCTTCAGCTATCGCAAAGAAGCCGACCGCTCCGGCCGCCTCCTCTCTGCCATAGGCCTTCGACCTTAGAAGAACCGGCTCACGATGCGCCGCGCTAGTCCTTCTTGACGCGCGTCTTTTTACAATTTGTTTACGAGAACAAATCCATTTGGACATAAACTAGCGCGATGACACATCACCTTGCGCAGATCAACATTGGCCGCTTGATTGCCCCCGTTGACGATCCAAAAATTGCCGACTTTGTGGCGCAGCTCGATCCTGTAAACGCCCTGGCGGATACCGCTCCAGGTTTCGTCTGGCGGTTGCAATCCTCGTCGGGGAATGCCACTGATATCGTCTACAACGACGATCCATTTGTGATCGTGAACATGTCCGTCTGGGAATCCGTCGAGGCGCTTCGCGATTTTGTCTACAAATCGAATCACCTGGATGTGCTTCGTGACCGGGCCAAATGGTTTGAGAAAATGGAGAAGTCGCATTACTGTCTGTGGTGGATTCCAAGCACGCACATTCCAACCGTCGCCGAGGGCCGCGAGCGGCTTGAGCATTACCAACAACATGGCGCAACGCCGTTTTCGTTCTGGTTTTCGAAGCTTTATCCGGCCAAAGAAACCGCCCTGGCAAATTCCTAACTGATAACAGACAGCGGACTGCTGCTTGTTTCCATCAATGACAATTGGCCGCAGGCTGCCATCACATCGCGCCCGCGCGAATAGCGCGTAAATGCTGGAATGCCTTTCTCCAGCAAAATTTTATGAAACCGCTCGATGCTCTCTTCGCTCGGTTCTTTATAGGGAAGGGAACCTGGATTCCACGGAATTAAGTTCACTTTCACGCGGCCCAGATCTGCCATCAGACGCGCCACGCGACCTGCATCTCCTACTGTGTCGTTCACGCCGCCCAGCAACACATATTCAAACGTGATGTACTCGCGCGAACCCCGCGGAAAGTTTTTGCACGCCGCGAGCAGCTTGCTCAGCGGATATTTCCTGTTGATCGGCATCAGCACATCGCGTTGCTCATCGTTTGATGCATTCAGCGAAATCGCCAGCTTGGGCCGTACCATTTCCTTCGCCAGCCGCTCGATTCCCGGCACAATGCCACTCGTCGAAAGTGTCGCGTGTTTTGGAGCCAGCCCGATTCCCGACTGATCGAGCAGAATTCTCATTGCCGCCATCACATTTTCATAATTCAGCAGCGGCTCGCCCTGTCCCATCAAAACCACGTTCGTCTGCGGTGTCAAAGTTTCCTTGTGTTCCTCCACAGGCAACAGCACCTGCGCCAGAATTTCTCCCGGAGTCAAATTCCGAATCAGCCCAAGTTGCGCGGTCATGCAGAATTGGCAATCCACCGCGCAGCCCGCCTGCGTCGAAATACAAATCGTTTGCCGCGCCTCGCTCGGCATGAACACCGCTTCGACCGATGCAGCTCTCTTTGTTTTTCTCTTCTCTGCCCCCTCTGTATTCTGAGTCGTGAACTCTTGACTTTCTCCGAGCCCCAGCAAATACCTCACCGAGCCATCCGTCGACTGGTATCTTTGCCGCACCGTTGGCAACGTCACGGTTGTTTCCTTCGCCAACTTTTCCCGGAACGCCGCAGGCAAATTCGTCACGCGAGCCAAATCAAAAATCCGCTCCGCGTACAGCGCGCGATAGAGCTGATCCCCGCGATAGGCAGGCTCGCCCATTTCCCCACACAGCGCTCGCAACTCTTCTCGTGATTTTCCCAACAGTTCCATGCGTTTGGTCTCTTGCTCCCTGCCGTTCTCATTATCTCACTTGTAGCCGTTCGCTTCGCTCCCTTGATCTACTTCCGCAACCTCCTTTACCTCCTTTCTCGCGCTATACTTTCTTTTCGGGAGGCATCTCATGTCCGAACAAGTCGCCGTCGAACAGTTCGCCATCTCTGACTGGGTCAAAAACCTCGCCGCCATCCAGGACCGCGATTTCACGCTCGATACCGTTCAGAACTACATCATCCGCCATGCCATCCGTCCGGAATCACTCGGCAAATATCTTTTCTTCTCGAAAGGCAGCTACACGCGCAATCTCATCTTCAAGAACGAGGTCTTCGAGTGTATGGCCATTTGCTGGGAAGTCGGCCAATTCAGCCGCATTCACAACCATCGCGACCAGAACTGCTGGATGTACACTCCGATCGGCCGCTTAAAAGTGCAGAATTTCCGCGTCGACGATCGCGACACGTCCCACAGTACCTGCCACCTCACTCCCACGGAAGTCTACGAAATGGATGCCACTCACCCTGCCTACGTCAATCCACTCGAACCCGTACACCAGGTGCTCAACCTTCCCGAGTTCAATCAGCGCGCGGTCAGCATCCACATCTATTCCAAGCCTTTCGATGTGTGCGAAGTGTATTACCGCGACAAAGGCACTTACGCCGACGTTCCTCTCCACTACACCAGCGAATACGGCCGGCTCCACCCCGACGAAAAACTTCTCTAGCTTAAAAAAAATCGGCGGCCACTGCGCAGCTTTTGCGCTCAGATGCCCGCCGAATCAAGATTATCGCGCCGCCCATCATGGTCGGCTATCGATGGTCCTACCTTAGGCCGCCCGTAACCAGCAGCGTCTCTCCGGTCATGTATTTCGAATCCGACGACGCCAGGTACACCGCCGTTGGAGCAATGTCGTCGGTCTGTCCGATTCGTCCCAGCGGTGCTTGTGTCTCGACCCACTTTCGGAAATCGCTTTCGCTGAATCCCGCACTGCGCACGCCTTCGGTCTCAATCATTCCTGGATTGATGCTGTTCACGCGGATCTTGCGCGGTCCTAACTCCTTCGCCAACACTCCCGTGATTGCGTCCAATGCGCCCTTGGTCGCCGTGTACACCGCCGTGGTCGCAGGCGTAATCCGGCTCACTCCTGAGCCAATGTTGATGATGCTTCCGCCTTCGGGGCCAAAGAGCTTCACTGCTTCTCTCGCAGCTAGCAATACACCCAGCACATTCAAGTTGAAGTGCTTGTGAAAGTGCTCTTCGGTAATCGCCTCAAGCGGCGCGAACTCGTAAATGCCCGCGTTGTTCACCAAAATATCCAAGCGTCCAAACGTCTTCTTCGTTTCTGTGAAGAGTCGCGTGACATCCGCCGGCTTCGCCAAATCGGCTTGCACTGCAACCGCCTTGCCGCCTTTGCCGGTAATCTCCGCGACTACCCGGTCCGCACCCTCTTTGCTCGACGCATAGTTCACCACGACCGCTGCGCCCTCGGCTGCCAGTGCCTTGGCAATTCCTGCGCCGATGCCCTTGGAGGCGCCAGTTACCACCGCTACTTGATTTGCCAACTTGCCCATGTGTATCTCCATTTCCCGATTTTGAGATGTTTCTCTACTTAGACAACCGTCTAAATAACAGATGCCTAATCGCGTAAAAAAGGTATCAGCAACTACAAAGTGTTGAGTACAGGAATGGTTACAACTACCCTTTGGCGACGCCGGCAAAATACAGAACGTTCCACCCTGCCCAAAACTCTTATAGCGCTTTCCCCAGAAGCCACGATCCCGCTCACGGCAGGACGGCTGCTCGTAGCGAGAGAAGCTCCGCCGCGCGGTCCGCCGCAACTTGGTACTCCTCTACCGCGGATTTCCTCAGGGGTGTGCCCGCAAACTTCTGGTATGAGTATGACGGATGGCCATCGGCCGCGGAGCTAACGAACACGAATTCCACGGATTTCACGGTGGCAGGAATCTTTGCGCCGAACCAGCGACTGTCCTCCTGTTGCGTCCACGTCACAAGAGAGAGCGCCGCGCCGTTGGGATATTTCTGTTCTGAGTTTGTCCTCGCGTATTGAACGGCAACGTCGTTGCCGTAGAGCGTAGACATGGTTAAATCACTCCTGCTTGCGCTCGACGTGATCACTCTCCACTGCAGCGGATTCGCGGGCAGCTCGCCTACGAGTGATGCGGTCTGATTCAGCGATGCGAACACTTTTGGTTTCTCACCTCCGCATCCAAAAGCGCCAAGCGCGAACACAATCCCGAATACAAACCCAGATGGAAATATTTTCGCCATTTGTGGTCTCACTGTTGGCCTCTAATTGGCGCGGTAAACACATAATCGGTTTTGCTTAACGCGATATGACAGCCGACGCACTCCGTCGTGAACGTCGCATCTTTTCCATAGGGCTTCAAGTCTCTTCCACGCCACCTTGCGAATCCCCAGCCCAACGTAGCTGCATATTTCTTGCTGTCACGGATCATGAATTCCACTTGGAAGAACGCTCCCGTCCGAATGGCACCTGTACCATCCAATTGTTGAAACCACGCCACCTTGGCAAATGCTGTGCCGTCGGGCCACGGATTGATCTGATTGTGCGCGATCGCATTAACGGCGATATCGTTACCGAGAATCACTCTCAGATTGTGATTGTCATCTCGTTCCGTGCTGCTGATCGCCCTCCAGTTTTTGTAATCCGGCAAAAATTCGATTCCATTTGGAGCTGGCGAGATGTTCTTCGCAACGCTTCCTGAATGAATCCATTTTTCGTATTCAGTGTCGGCGGAGCTGATCTCTTCCACGGTAACCGCTTTGTTCGACACGGTTGAACTCAGATAATTTTTCAAGACGGTCAACTGTTGTGGGGTAATCTCAGATTCCGGATGCAGCCGTTCATACGCCGGCAGCGGCATGGCGCCCAATTCAATCTGACTGATCGATTCGAACAGAATCGCTTGCTGCTGTCCGAGCGGCAATTTGCCGATTTCCGAAAAGTTCAGGTGCTTTCTTCCTGCTTTGACGTGATTGGACACGATCCAATATGCGGGCGCAGGCTTATCGAACCAGGACAACTGCGTTTCATTCGAGTGGCAGTTGTAGCATGACGTTTTCAGAATCTGTTTTACGTCAGACGGAACCTGCAGCTCCTCTGTTACCGCTGGATTCGGCAAGTTCGGCCGAAGGAATTGAATGCCCAAAAATCCCAAAGCCAAGACGAGCGCGATCCACTTCAACCGTCCAAACCCGAAACCGTTCATTCCTCTTCCTCTCCTCGTCACCGCGGCGGTCGATCAACCATCGCAGCAGTGCATCAAGCGTCGCTCTGGATATGGTAGGAAAGCATCCATGCCTTTGATGAGGGTCAGGCAATTTTGGAAACGAAGATTTTTTGAAATGGCGGTCGGTCGCAACGTTAGGGAGAAAGGTTTTCAGGTTGCCTGGCTCGGTCCTAGCAAGGGCCCGAACACGCGATCCGTATCGGCGAACTCTCGCCGGTTGGCTACACCGGAGCGCCCTGTAAACTATTAATTTGTCACGGTTTGCCGTTATTTCTTCTTCTTTTCACTCCCTGCTCGCCACCCCGCATCGGGTGTGTCACAATCTCTCTATGGTTGCCGAACAGCGCGATATTCAGCGGCACGCTCTACCCAACGGTCTGGTCGTCGTGACCGAGACCATGCGGCATGTCCGCTCGGTTTCCGTCGGGGTTTGGATCCGTAACGGCTCCCGACGCGAGGCCACGGAGCAGAATGGCCTTGCTCATTTTATGGAGCACATGGTTTTCAAAGGCACAGAGCGCCGCTCCGCTGAAGCCATCGCTCGTGAAATGGATTCCGTCGGCGGCATGCTCGATGCCTTCACCTCCAAGGAACAGATTTGCTTCAACGCCAAAGTCCTCGACGACCATCTGCCCATTGCTTTTGACATCATTGCCGATCTCGTTCTCCGGCCACGTTTCGATTCCGATGATGTCGCCAAAGAACGTCAGGTGGTGCTCGAAGAGATCAAGATGGATCTCGACAATCCCGAATCTCTCTTGCACGAAATTTTCACGCGTGGCTTTTGGCCCGAACATCCTCTTGGCCGTCCAATTCTCGGTACTCCCGACACCGTTCGGCAGTTTTCGCGTGAAGCGCTGCAGACCCGCTTCCGCGAATGGTTCGCTCCCAATCATTTGCTGGTTACCGCCGCCGGAAATGTTCCGCACGATAAGGTACTTGAACTTGTGCAGCGTGAATTCGGACACCTTGCTCCCACGGATGGTTTGGAACAGCACGATCCGCCGAAAACTGGCGCTCCCATCCACGTCGAGCGCAAAAAAGATCTTGAGCAGGTTCACCTTTGCATCGGCGTGCCTTCACTTCCCATCGCGCATGAACGCCGTTTCGGCATCGCTGTTCTCAATAATCTTCTCGGCGGCGGAATGTCCTCGCGCCTGTTCCAGAACATCCGCGAAAAGCGCGGTCTGGCTTATGCCGTCTTCAGCGAAATCACGCCGTATTCCGACGCGGGAATGTTCACAGTGTACGCCGGCACCGCAAAAGAAACCGTCGACGAAGTTCTCGATCTCACCATCGCCGAATTTCGCTCCATGAAGGAATCGCCGGTCAGCGAAGAAGAACTTCTCCGCGCGAAAAACCACCTCAAGGGCTCGCTGATGCTCTCGCTTGAGTCCACCAGCTCCCGCATGTCCAATCTCGCGCGCCAGGAACTCTACTTCGGCCGCTTTTATTCGCTCGACGAAATTCTCGCGTCCATCGACGCCGTCACGCGCGAGGATGTGCAAACCCTGGCTCAGGAATTTTTCCGCCCCGAACAGATCTCCGCCACCGTCCTGGGTCCAGTCAACGGGTTCTCCATCGACCGCGCACGCTTAGCTTGTTAAGCGCAAGCCGCTGTTCTTTATTGACGCTTCTGCCGCGCTCTGCCATCATCCTAAAAATTTGTTTTGTGGCTGATTGAACAGACTCTGCCCTGGCAAATTTTGGAGAAACTTCGATAGGCTTGCGCGTTTCCATTCTGGCGTCCGGCAGTTCGGGCAACATCACGCTGCTCGAAACGGCGCGTCGTCTTGCCGCCGCCGAAATCACCCTCGATCAACTCGACGGAATTCTCGTCACTCACGAACACACGGATCACTGCAACGGGCTTCCGCAGATGCTTGGTCTTTGGAAAGCGCCGCTCTATGTCACCGAGCCGACATTTGATGCGCTGAAGCGCGTTCTTCCGGAGCGGCTTGAAAAACGACTGCGCGGCGTGGAAACGGTTCACGCCGGCCAGCACTTCACGATTGGCGATATTGACGTCCACGCGTTTGCGATTCCGCACGATGCCGCCGATCCTGTTGGCTTCACCTTTCGCGCCGATGGCGTAAAGATGGCTATCGTGACTGACCTTGGCTACATGCCCGAACTGGTCAAAGTGCACTTACGCGACGCCGATTGTCTTGTCCTGGAATCGAATCACGATCTGGAGATGCTCAAGGTTGGTCCTTACCCGTGGGTGGTCAAACAGCGCGTGCTCTCCCGCACCGGACATCTTTCGAATCACGCAGTCAGCGAATATCTGGCCGACCCTGAGGGTTTCGATGGGCGTGCACGCTACCTCGTGCTTGCTCATATTTCGCAGGAAAACAATAATCCCGACGTCGTCCGCATTTGCGCCGAACAAGCCCTCGCCTGCCGCCCCGCCGAAGCCGCCTTCACTGGCGAACTCCTTCTAGCCTCTCAGCAAGTCCCGCTCAAGCCGTTACAGCTCTAGCACCTTCCAGCACTTCATTTCGTCAGCACTTTTTCAAAAAATTCCAGCGCCCGCGGATCATTTGATTGTCCCAGCCAGAACATCGCCTGTTTGCGCACTTCTGGATTTCGATTCGTCTCCGCCACTTGAATCAGCTTCGGCACACCGTCTTCTTTCGGCATCTGGCTCAACGCAAACACTGCCTTCTTCTTCACTTCCGTGTCTGGATCATTGTCAATCGCCCCGGAAATCGTGCTCGAAGCTTTCTTTCCCGCCTTCTGCGCCAGCCAGAAGAGCGCTTGCCCGCGCACGTGTCCGCTCGTATCTTCATGCGCCATGCGAATCATCTCGTCGATCGCATTGTTTTCCGAACTGATCGACAGCGCGAAGGTTACATGCGCCCGCACTTCACTGCTTGGATCTTCTTTTGCCATATGCTTTAGAAGTTGCAGTCCCGCGGCACCACGCGCTTCGCCTCCCCAGAACGCTGCTTCCTTCCGCATGCCCTCGGGTTTGTCCGCCGCCGTAAAAGTAGCAAGCGCCTGATCTGCCGATGGATCGCCGTGCATCGCGATAGCGGTCAGCGCGCCCCGGCTCAACCGCTCTCCTCCGCGCTCATCTAATTCCTTGCTGTCCACAAATCGTTCGAGGAGCTTGACGCTCTCGGCGGGCTTCGCTCCCGCTAGCCACGTGACTTGTAGTCCACCGGCGTCTAAGACGCACTCTTCAGAAACCGTGCGAATCTTTCCAATCCTGCGTCCTTCGGCTCGAAACAGCACCACCAGGTTGCTCGGCCCTTCCAGTTTTAGGTTGCCGCGTTGCAGGTTGTAGCTGTTTCCGCTTTTTACGCCTTCGAGCCGGCAGGGACCGCACGCGCGCCCGCCATTCCAGTCGCCGCCTGAGTCTCCGCAGCACATTCGGTGATCGCCGTTCACAGCCGGCACAGAATAACCAAGCCACTGCGCTTGTTGAGATGCCGTGGCCCACGCGTCAACTTCCTGCGCTAACCCTGCCTTTACCTGCCGTTGCTCAACTTTTCCATTCTCAATCTGTGGCATTCCGCCCGCTTTGGCAGTTTCCGCCTGCGGAGTTTCGGCGTTCGCTCCGCCCGTCCGAAACCCCGCTGCCAGCAAAAACGCCATTGCCGTGCCGGCTCGCATGAAACTTCCAAAGCGTGTCCATGTCTTCCCGATTCCCATTCCACACCCCCCGGTCCGGCGCGTCGCATTCATCCCGAATCCCATTTCTCGCTTATTTATTCAGTAGCTCCATCAAATACTCATTTCCCTCTTTCGAGTTCATCAGCGACAGCTTTTCCACCGCGCGCTTCTTTAGCTCAGCGTCCTTCTCACTCTTCGCAATCGCAACCAGCGCCTTGCTGTTTCCGCTGATGAAATACGCGTTCAACACTTCGTCTTTCAAACCATGATCTGTTTCTTTCGCGTAGATGGATTGCAGCGTGTCGCTTTTGCCCATTAGCCCAAGGTTGCGTATCGCAGTACGGCGCAGCTCTGGATCTTTGTCGGTTTCCGCGGCCTGCACCATCTTTGACGAATCTCCAGCCAGGAAGAACCCTTGCAGAATTTCGCGCCGCACATCCCTGGACGGCTCCGATTGATACAATTGCTGCAGCTCGTTCAGGCCGCCGACCAGGCCAAGATTCCGGATCGCGTCGCGCTTTAGACTTTCATCCTTTTCGCCCTTTGCCAGTTTGAACAGCTGCTCCCGGTTTCCCGAGATCATGTAGCTCTGAATCACCGCACGTTTTACTCCTGCGTCTTGGCTGTTCGTATAAATCGCCGTCAGGGTGTTGCCGGCGCGATTTCCGCCGAACATTCCCAAATACTCCACGGCCTTCCGCTGCAATTCTGGATTTCCCTGACCTTGCGCGATTTTTGCGAGCACGTCCTGCGCTTCCGGAGAACCGCTCTGCCCGAGCACAAACAACGCCTTTGATTTCACGTGTGCCGAGCTCGGCCCGTCCAGAAGCTTTTGGATAATTGGAATCGCCTTTGCGGGATCAGAGTTCATCAGACCGTGAAGCGCCAGCAGCTTCAGGTCGTCGTCGCTCTGCCCTCCAGGATTCACTGGCTGTCCCGAACGATTACGGACTTCGATCTCCAGAGCTTCCGCATCTCTTTTCCAACGACTCTGCGGAAATCGTTTTTTCAAGTCTGCAATCGTCGCCAGAGCTGCGCTCCTCTTGCCCGACTGATTTTCCGCATACGCTTTCCAGTACAGCCCCGCGTCCGCCAGCGAACTGTTCATCCGCGCCAGTTCATCGAATTTCTGTTCTGCCTGCTGGTACCTGCCTTCATCCAACGACTCGCGACCGCCGTCGTACAACTCTTGCATCCGTTCAATCCGCTCCTGCTCGCGGTCCTTCTTTTCCTGTTCTCTGTCCTTTTTCTCCTGTTCGCGATCGCGCGCTTCCTGTTCCCGGTCACGGCGGTCCTGTGCGCTCTCTTGCTCCGTGAAGCGATCCGGCTCCTGCAGAGACGTCACATCACGTACCGGCTGCCCCTCGCGCGCCCATACCGGCGCTGCCAGCAGCCCCGCAATCAACGCGGTGACAATCGCTTTCCGCCATCCGCCCTCGATACTCATGCCCCCTTCGGTGCTCATGCTTTGTTCCTCACTTTCGCTGTCGAATCGTTTTGCGCCGGTTCACTCTTTCTTCCTTCTGATTCCGCGCGCAATTCCTGCCGGACCACCCGGACTTTCAACAAAATTCCCTGCGCCGCAATTCTTTTTTGGATCGATTCAAATTGCGCCGGCGTCACTTCCGCCGGACTGTTCGCTACATCCAGCAGCACTCGCTCCAATTCATTCAGCGTGCTGGCCACCGCGTTGTCGCCGCCATTCAACGCCGTCTGCCGGTATAACCGGTTTTCCTCAACCAGATCCTCCGCGCGCTTTTGCTCCGTCGAGATGTTGATCAATTTCTTTCCGCTTTCTGCCGGTTGCGCGTTTGAAAGCTCCATCAAAATCATTTCGGATTTACCCAAATGCGCGCCTACGGCAACCACCAGCACACGTTCGCGAACTTTGCCCGCGTCCAGCACGTCGTCATTGCTCTTCTTCGGTCCGCTAATCCGGCCCGCAAAAAACGCAATCGCTAGCAGCGCCGCCGCCGTGCCTACCGCGATCAATCTTCGCGGCGCAAACCATGCTTCCCACCAACTTGCCCATTTCTCGTGAAAACGCTCAGGAAGCCGCTCCGCGATCTGCCGCCACACTTTCCTCCCGTACTCTTCGCCTGGATCGGGCACCGGCATCGCGTCTAAGGCCTGAAACACCGCTTCAATGCGATCCAATTCCACGCGGCATTCGCCGCATTCCTTCAAGTGCGCCGCAATCGCGTCGCGTGCTTTCATTTCGCCTTCTCGGTATCGAAACAATTCTTCTTCCGTTATGTGCTTCATGATTCCGTTCCCACTGCCTTGGCCGTTCCGCGTCCTTGCACGAACGGTTTCAGCGCTTGCCGCAACTTCTGTACTGCGCGAAACACCGTGTTTTTTGTCGCGCTTGTATTTGATTTCAGCACCGCCGCGATTTCCTCGATTCCACAACCATCCCAGTGCCGCATTACGATCGCCGTACGCTCCGCGGGACTTAACGCGTCCAATGCTTCTTTCATCTTTTTTGCCAGCTCGACGCTCGTGGCTAATCTCTCCGGTGAAGGCGCGGAATCCTTCACTTGGCTCAGCGGATCGATTTCCGTTTCACTTTCTGCAGATCTCGTTGGAGCTTCCCGCCGCGACTCCTCATTCTTTTTCTGCCGCAGCCGGTCAATGGCGTAGTTCGCCGCAATCCGGTAAACCCACGTCCCAAAATTGGCGTTGCCCGCAAACTGCTGCAATTTCTGGTACGCCCGCAAGAATGCTTCCTGCACAATTTCCTCGGCGTCGTGTGAATTTCCGGTCATGCGATAGGCCACGCGGTAAACGTAGGTGCTGTGCCGCTCGACGAGCACACGATAGGCATCGCGCTCGCCAGCAAGTGTCCGCTCAACCGCGGCCGCGTCGCTGATTCCGCCAGCGCCAACCCTTTCGCTGCTCTCTCGCATTCTCACGATTAGACAGGTTTTTCCCTTCGCGGTTAGGTAGGCGGCCCTGGCCAGGAGGGCGGCATTCGAACGGCGGCCGACCGTAAGGTATCACTTTGGAAGGATTGGGTTTATCGATTCCACTCGAGGGAGGTGCTCGAACAAGCGACCTTCCTGGCGGCATGAGAATTTAGGCAGCGTACAGATTATTCGTGGCGCAACGCGTCTACAGGATTCATGCCGGCCGCGCGACGCGCTGGCAGCCAACACGCTGCCATGGACACTAGAAAGAGGAGCACAACGACACAAAGGTAGGTCAAAGGATCCGCCGCGCTAATGGCGTACAGCATGGTTCCCATCAGGCGCGTCAGCGCAAGCGCAGCCACCAGGCCAACGGCCGCACCGAGTGCCGCCATTGTTGCTCCCTGTGCCAGCACCAGGCGGAAGACCTCACTCCGCTGAGCGCCCATCGCAATGCGCACACCGATTTCCTGCGTGCGCTGGCCGATCACGTAGGACACGACTCCATAGATGCCAATGCTGGCGAGCAGGAGCGCCAACCCCGCGAAAATTCCCAGCACAATCATCGAAAATCGTCGCGCCGCCACAGAGTTCGCAATGATTTCATTCATCGTCTGCGCGCCAAAAACCACTTGCTGGCTACTCATCTGCTCGCTGACACGCCGCAGCGATTCAAAAACTGGCGCTGAACTTTGTGAGCGCGCCAGCACGCCTATTCCAGAAGCAGACTGCGCCATCGCCTTGTCGGGTAGTTGCATGAACGGAGTATAGAGTTGCGCGCGAAGGGACTCGTGGTCATCGGTGTCCAGACCCCACTGCTTTACATGTCCTACCACGCCGACAATTTCTACCAGCTGATCGGTGCTATTGATGTGCAGGCGCTTGCCGATGGGATCTGCATTGCCGAAAAATTTGCTCGCCAGAGCGTCGTCAATCACCGCCACCCTTTGTGCCTGCTCGTCATCCCGACTTGTGAAAAATCGGCCGCTCTTGAGGGGAATGCTCATCACCTCTAGATAGGCTGGCTCGACCACATAGTTCAACGCCCAATTCATGTCGTTCTCGCTCGCTGGCTTTGGCTGGCCGTCGATCCAGAACAGCCATTCGTCATCCGAACTCAGCGGAAGCGCGCCCCATGAGAAGGAAACCGCCTGCACGCCGGGCGCGGATTGAAATTTCTCGTGGACTTCATGAAGTGCGGTCCGAACCGCATCCGGAGTCGCTTGCGTCATAGACGGAGGAAGTGAAAACCCAAATGTCAGAACGTTCTTTGCATCGAATCCGGGATTCACGTTCCACAGTGCCGTCAACGTACGGATCATCAGTCCCGCGCCGATCAGCAAGACGAGCGCAAGAGCCATCTCCGCCGCAACAAGTGCGCGCTGGACGCGATGGCGCGTACCGCTGCCACCGCGGCCACCTTCTTTGAGTGCCAGGTGTGCGTTCGCCTTCCTCGTTTTTAACGCGGGCATCAGTCCGAAGCAGATTCCGGCAAGCAACGAAATTGCTGCTGCGAAAATTAGAACTCGTCCGTCCATTCCAACTTCCGCGGAGCGCGGCAACGTCATCGGCAGCACACGCAACGCTGCTTTTGTTCCGATTGCGGCGAGCAATACCCCGAGTCCTCCGCCGATTGCCGCCAGCAAGATGCTCTCCGTCAGCAGCTGCCGCAGCATTCGGCCTTGGCCGGCGCCCAGTGCGGAACGAACTGCAAATTCGTGTGTTCGTCCGGTCGAGCGTGCCAACAGGAGATTGGCCACGTTCACGCAAGCGATAAGCAGCACGAATCCGACCGCGCCAAATAGCAACAGCAGAAACGGTTTCACCTGCCCGAGCATGCTTTTGCGCATCGGAATTACCGCGGCCCCGATGCCCTTGTCGACATCCGGATACGCCGAGGCAAGGTTCTGCGTCACGCGTTCCATATCCGCCCGTGCCTGCTCGATCCCGACACCTGGCTTCAGCCGGCCAATTCCGTGAAGACCCAAGCCCGCGGCTCGATTCATCAGCAGAGGATTGTTCCACTGCCCGAGGGGCACGTAGAGTTCCCGTGAACGGAAAGTCCCCAGCAAATCAAAAGTCGCGGGAATCACTCCGATGATTGTGTAGTCCCTGCCGTCGAGGGTCAGGCTTTTTCCCAACGCCTTCGGCCTCGACGCAAATTTTCGATTCCAGAAGCTGGCGGTGATCATGACCGTGGGAGCCGCTCCCACGCGGTCCTCGCCGGGCGCGAAGTCGCGCCCGATGACCGGAACAACTGCGAGCTGTCTGAAAAACTCGGAGCTCACAAAGAGCGCATCCAATTGCTCGGCTTCTCCGAGACCCGTAAGGATGAATGACGTCCCACGCTGGACCGCCATCGAAGAGAACGTCTGATTGTCTTTCTGCCAGTCCAGGAAATTCGAAAATGAAATTGAGCCGGTGGCGAAGTTGGGCTTGCTTTCATGCAGCGTGACAAGTTGTTCGGAATGCGGATAGGGCAGCGGGTTCAGCAGCACTCCATCTACTACGGAAAATAGCGCCGTGTTCGCTCCAATTCCCAACGCAAGAGTGAGGATCGCGACCGCGGTGAAGCCCGGATTCTTCCTCAAAATTCGCAGGCCATACCGCGCGTCTTCCAGCAAGTCCCGCCACCAGCGTCCTCCCCAGGCGCCTTGCGTTATTTCCTTCACAAGCGCAGTGTTCCCAAATTCCTGTTGCGCCGCACGTTTTGCCTCCTCTGCGGGCTCGCCTCGCGCCACCCGCTGCCGTGCCGCCATCTCCAAATGGCTGCGCACCTCTTCCTCCAACTCTTCTTCCCGTCGCCGCCAAAATCTCACTCGCCACCTCCGTCGTTTCCCTGTTTCGCTTCTTCCTCACTCATGCCTCAGCGCCACCATCGGATTGACTTGAGAAGCTCGCCACGCTGGCAACAAACCTGCCACGGCGGCAACCAATGCCAGCACAGCCGCTGCGAACAGGATCGCGATCGGGTCGGCGAATCCCAGACCAAACAACATGCTTTTCACCAGATGAGTTGCTCCCATCGCCAAAGGCACGCCGATGGCGGTTCCGATCAGCACGAGCGCCAACGTCTCGCGCAGTACTTGCCAAAGAACATTCTCCTTCTCAGCCCCCAGCGCCAGGCGAATTCCGATGTCTCGCGTCCTGCATGCCACGGTGTAGGCCATGATTCCGTAAAGGCCAATGCTTGCCAGGAGCATGGCAAGAATGCCAAGCGCTCCCGCAAGCTTCTCGATGAACCGATCGGTTTCGAGCGAGTCGTCCACCAGCCCCGACATCGTGTGAATTTCAATCGCTGGAAGCGATGCGCTCGTTTCTTCTACCGCTTTGCGAAGCGACACGCTCACGCTGGAAGGATCGGCAAATGTGCGAACTTCATAAATTGCGGCGGCCTGTTCCCACATGGGGTTGAAAAGAGGAGCGTAGACGCGCGGCGGAGTTTCTTCGCGCAGGCTGTTGTATTTTGCGTCTGCCGCCACCCCTACAACTCCCATATCCGCAGGATTGCCGGGATAAGTGTCGCGGATGTGTTTTCCGATGGGATTCACGTTGGGGAAAAAGCGCCGGGCAAAGGTTTCGTTGATGACTCCGCCGCGCACTCCAGCGCTGCTGTCTTGTAGCCCGATTTCTCGTCCCATCAGAATCGGAATTCCCATGGTGGAAAAATAACCAGGACCGACATGGTCGATCCGTGAGTCCATTTCCTCATTCGGTTTCGGCGTGTATCCTTCGACTGCGATCGGATCGCCAGATTCCGAGTGACTGAACAACCCATTGTGTGAAACGGTTGCCCCGCGCAGTCCGGGAATCGCTGAAATTCTTTCCAGCAACTGCTGGTACATACGAGTCGCCGCCGGCCCTTTGTATCCTCCGGCAGTGGCGTTCACTTGAAACAGCAGCAGATTTTCGCGGTTGTAACCGAGATTAACCTGACTGAGTTTTGAGAGGCTGTGCACGAACAACCCGGCTGCCACGAGCAAAACCAGCGATATGGCCACCTGTATCACGACCAGCATTTTGCCCAATGGCAGTTGGCGTTCGACCGGCTCTCCCGTCACTCCCACGCTCGCGGATTTCAAGACTGGCGACAGATTTGGGCGCGTGACATGCAATGAAGGAATCAACCCGAAAAGAATTGTCGTCAGCGCCGTCACGCCTAGCGTGAAACCGAGCACACGTAAATCGGGTATCAGGTGAAGCTGAATTGCTCCAGGCCGTGTCGCCGCTTGTGAAACCATGTGCAGCAACAACGTGTCGGCCCAGTAGGCCAGCAGAACCCCCGCGAAGGCTCCCAGCAGCGCCAAAAGCAGGCTCTCCGCCAAAAGCTGCCGAATCAGCCGCGTGCGTCCAGCCCCGATAGCGATCCGCATTGCGAATTCTTTTTGCCGGGCTGCGCCGCGAGCGAGCACCAGGTTGGCCACATTTGCGCACGCAATCAGCAGCACCAGTCCGACAAGTACCATCAGAAACGCCAGCGGCGTGCCAAAATCCGCGCGCAGTGTCGAAGCGCCGCGGGCGCCAGGCTGCACATTGAGCCGCTGATCCAAATAATTTCTGGGCTCCGCCGCGGTCATCGCCGCTCCAGCCGCGGATTCCAGCATGCGTTTAAACACAACGTTGATCCGCGTCTTGGCCTGCGCAAACGATGTCTCCGGTTTCAACCGCGCCATCACCTGGATCCACAAGTGTTGGTTCGTGATTCCTTGTGGCGAGGGGCTAAGAAGGTCCCGTCCCGGATAGACGGCCTCCTGCATCATCATGGGAATCCAGATATCCGGCGCCTCTCCAACGGTTTCACCAAAAAATTCTGGTGGTGCGACACCGACAATTTCGAATGAGGCGTGACGAATGTGTATCGTCTTCCCGAGCATCGAAGGGTTCAAACCGAAACGCTGCTTCCAAAAAACATAGCTCACAACCGCAATCGGCGAACCGCCGCGCGCCCGGTCGACTTCGGTTCGAAACATCCTTCCAGCTGCGGGCGTTACTCCAAGTGTGGCAAAATAATCTCCGCTGACCAGTTTGACTCGATTGGTTTCTTTTTTTCCGCCTGAACCTGCGGATGAATCTCCCAGGTTCACTTCGACATCAGGCAGGCTGCTGTCTGCCGCAAAAATTCCAGAAAAGAAATCATTGTGGTCACGCAGGTATTCGAACTCGGAATACGCGAGCAGCGAGCGATCTCCTGTTTGACTGCCAAACTGACTTCCGTGAGCGTCTGGGTCCGTGAGCACCACAAGTTCCTCGGGATGCGCGACTGGAAGCGACTTCAGAACTGCGGAATTGAGAACGGTGAAAATCGCCGTGTTTGCGCCAATCCCTAGCGCCAGTGTCAACACCGCCACCGCTGTGAATCCCGGATTCTTCCTCAGAATTCGCAGGCCATGCCGTGAGTCTTCCAGCAGGTCCCGCCACCATCGTCCTCCCCACGCGTCTTGTGTCACTTCCCGCACTAAAGAGAAATTGCCCAACTCGTGTCGCGCGGCATGCGCTGCTGCAGTTTTCAATGCACTACGTGCAACGAGATCTTTGGCCGCCATCGTTACGTGCGATTCGAGCTCTTGGTTCAGTTCTTCGACTCGTTTTCTACGACTCAGCCAGTGAAAGTTCATGGTTCTGTCTCATTCTTGGCGGAGTTCAGCACTCCCCCGATTGCTTCCGTCAGCTGCTGCCAGCGCGAGCGTTCCTGCGCCAGTTGGCGCTTTCCCGCGGCCGTCAATCGATAATATTTAGCGCGCTGTTTGTTCTCGGAGATTTTCCACTCTGCAGCGACCCACTTCTGTTTTTCCAGACGGTGCAACGCTGGATAGAGTGAGCCTGTGTCCACCTGCAATATTTCGCCGGAGCGGTTTCGGATGGCCACGCTGATGCCGTAACCGTGTTGCGGCCCCCACTGCAACGTTTGCAGGATCATCAGATCCAAAGTTCCTTGCAGAAGTTCGATCCGGTTTCGATACTGCTGTTTTGCCATTACCTCAATCCTCACGAGCTGGCGCAGCGGGTCGTCCATGTAGGGCGACTACATCCACGCCAGTAGAGTGTCTACCTCCTACAGTCCGAAAGTCAAGATGCGGTATCATGATCTGCCAGGAAAGGGGATTCGCTTGATTCCACGCTATACCCGCGAAGAAATGGGGCGCGTCTGGAGCGACGCCAACAAATACTCCAAGTGGCTCGAAGTCGAATTGGCTGCGACGGAAACTCTCGCGGAATCGGGCGAAGTTCCGAAGGAAGCCGCCGCCACAATTCGCGCTCGCGCCAAAGTCGATGCCGTGCGCATCAACGAATTGGAGACACGTGTAAAACACGATGTCATCGCATTCACCATGAACGTAGGCGAATCCATCGGCGACTCCGCCGCCGCGCGATGGCTGCATTATGGAATGACTTCAAACGACGTCGTGGACACTGCGCAGGCGCTGCTGGTTCGCGATGCATCACGCTTGATTGAAGCGGCGCTTGTGAAATTCAGTGATGTACTCGCTCGCCGCGCGCAGGAATTTCGCCACACACCACAAATTGGCCGCACGCATGGAATTCACGCTGAGCCAATTACGTTTGGACTGAAAATTGCCAACTGGTACGCGGAAAATCAGCGCAACATCGAACGGTTTGAAGACGCTGCCGCACAAATGCGCGTTGGGAAAATTTCAGGTGCGGTCGGAAACGCTTCGCATCTCGGTCCGGAAATTGAAGAGCGCATTTGCCAGCGCCTTGGACTCAATGTTGCTCCTGTCGCCTCACAAGTGATTCAACGCGATCGCCACGCGCACTACCTCAGCACGCTGGCGCTGATTGCCGCAACGCTCGAAAAAATCGCCATCGAAATTCGCCACTTGCAACGCACAGAAGTGCGTGAAGCAGAAGAGCCGTTTGGCGACGAACAGCGCGGCAGTTCCGCCATGCCGCACAAACGCAATCCCGTAACGTGTGAACAAATCAGTGGCCTTGCACGAATTGTTCGTTCCAACATGATTGCGGCGTTTGAAAATATCGGCCTGTGGCACGAGCGCGATATTTCGCACAGTTCCGTAGAACGAATCATTCTTCCCGATTCCACAATTTTGATTGATTACATGCTCGCAAAAATGACCGCGGTCATCGCCGACATGCGCGTTTTCCCGGAACGCATGAAACGCAATCTCGGCGCGACCGAAGGCCTTGTTTTCTCCGGGCAGTTGCTGCAGGATCTGGTGGAAAAAGGAATGCCGCGCGATGATGCCTACAAAGCGGTGCAGGAAAACGCGATGGCTGCCTGGGAAACGGATAAAAGCTTTCGCGAACGCGTTGCAAACGATCCGCGCATCGCAAAATTTCTGGACGCAAAAGCGCTCGAACACACTTTTGATTTACAGCGCCACTTGCGCTACGTGGACGCCATTTTCGCTCGCGTCTTCGCCGAAAAACCCAGCGGAAAAATCGCCGCAACGAAAGCCTAGAATTAATTCCTCGAGAAATTCTTTCTGACAAACAGAAGCGCCCCGAACGCTTTCGCGACGGGGCGCCCTTTTCACCTCTTCTGAATCTGACTTGCGCCGATTCAGCTGCGGAGGCGGAAATCGATTTGAACTATTCGACGCGTTGAACGTAGCGCGCTTCCGAAGTGTCCACGCGAATCTTATCACCTTCGTTGACGAATGGGGGAACCGGAACCACCAGTCCAGTTTCAAGAGTGGCAGGCTTCATCACCGAGCTGGCGGTGGCTTTCTGAATCGTCGGTTCGGTCTGGGTCACGCGCAAATCCATGGTGTCCGGCAGATTGATGCCGATGGCTTTTTCGTCATGGAATTCCACTTTCACAATCGTGTTTGGAACCAGGTAATACGTGGTTTCCCCGAGCTCTTCGCGGGACATTTCCATCTGCTCGTACGTTTTTGTGTTCATGAAATGGAAGCGATCGCCTTCGCTATAGAGAAACTCGAATTCGATTTCGTCGAGGATGGCGCGTTCGACGAACTCTTCCGCGCGAAAGCGGTAGTCAATCATCGTGCCGGTGCGCAGACTCTTCAAGCGAGTCTGCATGGAGCCGCGCTTGTTGCCCGGGGTGCGGTGGTCGGTGCTGAAAACGGTGTAAAGCTCGTTTTCATGCTGGATGACCATGCCGGGGCGGATTTGTGTTGCTTTGAGGCTGCTCATTTTCGTCCAATGCCTTCAGTTTGATTTTGTAAATTCTTCTTCAACTCAGGGTTTCGAAGCACAAACCCTGAAACCCCAAACGGTCGCTTACTCAGAGTTGTAAGTACAAGCCCTGAAACCATTCTGTGAGGCGGCTTGCGTGGAAATACCTGCCTGCGGTAGGCAGGCACGTAGTGCGCAGAACAAAAAGACGCCCTCTGCGCGAACAACCAGTATAGATGTGGTGATTCGATATGGTCAATTGGCCTTGGGTTGCTCTCCCTCGCGTTCCCTGGTGCCAGCCGTGTGAGCAGCTTCCGCCATGATTTTTTCGATTTCAGCGGCGTCGCGTGGCAGGCGCTTGCTTAGAAGTTCAAACCCGGTTTCGGTAATCAGGACATCGTCTTCGATGCGTACCCCGAGATTTTCTTCCGGGATGTAGATTCCAGGTTCGATGGTGACCACCATTCCTGGCGCGAGAGCTTTACAGGATTCGCCGGGATCGTGAACGTTCAGGCCGATGTGGTGGCCGAGGCCGTGAATGTAGTACTGGCCGAGCTCGTTACCGTGCAAATCCTTGCCGTGGGAATTGATGTAGTCGTAGGAAATTTTGTAGAGGCTCTTGTCTCCGGACTTGCAGAAATTCATTCCGGGTTTCAGCGCGGCGAAGACGGCATTCTGCGCTCCGAAAACGATGTCATAGATTTCGCGCTGGCGCGGCAAGAACTTTCCGGTGGCGGGAAGGGTGCGCGTGATGTCGGCGGAGTAACCGGAAAATTGCGCGCCAACATCGAGAACAACGATATCGCCATCTACGATTTTGCGAGCCAGCTTGTCGTAGTGGAGAGCGGTGGAGTTTGGACCTGCGCCGACGATGGGAGCGTAGCCTTCGGCTTCAGAGCCGCCCCTGGCGTGAACTTCGACCATTTTCGCGGCGATCTGATACTCGTAGAGGCCGGGACGCATCATTCTCATGGCCTCGAAGTGCGCATCGAGCGAAAGATCGATGGCCTTTCTGAGAAACGCGAGTTCTCCGGGTGATTTGATAGTGCGCATCGCTTCCACAGCGCCACGAATATCTTTCAATTTCGCTTGCGGCCTGGCGAGCTGCAGCCAATCGACCACGGCTTTTTCGTGCGGGTAGCCGCCATTTTCCTTTTCGTAAGGAAGAATGGTGGAAAAGTTTGCATAGAGCTTGGCAAGTCTTTCGACGTAAGCACGCATTTCCGAAAAGGGTTGAACGGAAGCAAATCCTGTGCGAGCAGAAATATCTGGATCAGTCGGCGAAAGCCGAACGCCGTTCCACTTTTCTTTTTGCGGGTTCTTTGCAGGCAAGAAAAGGACTTCGCGAGGACCGTTCCAGGCCTCGTGTGATTGCCCGTCCTTTAACGCAGGCAGAACGATGAGTCCGGCTTCCTCTTCATTGTGGCCGGTAAGGTAATAAAAATTATCTTCCTGAGTAAAAACATAGGCCTGAGAAAATTCTTCGCGACCGGTAAGCCCCCACAAAACGACGGGGGAGTCGGCCTGAGCGGCCAGCTTTGCGCGGCGCGCCGCATAAATCTCGTTGGGCTCACGATCGCGACGCTGCTGCGCAAGCAGGCCGTTTGATGCGTCGGCCAAGATCATAACGAGCACGGCCAGGCGCAAGGCGATCGACTTAAACTCCATTGCGAGTTTCATCCATGAACCTCGTTGAACTTGAGAACGTGTCCGGACCGCGGGTGAGGCAGGGTGCGCGGTTGAAGAAAACGCGAAGCAACCGAACCACGACGCACGATTGTAGCCGAAGGAGCGCGGATGCCGAAATCGGAGTGAGGGGTACCCGGGGTACCCGCCTGTTTTTTTGAAAAGTCACAAGCGGTGTTCACCGCAACTCCCGCCGACGAATCTACACGCCGTCTGCTAGACAATTTGGAGCGAAGCGTCGTCAGCCGGGAATCCCTGGCGGCGGTCATTCAAAAGCACAATCTGTACCCGCGCGATCACGCCCGCATGTCCCTCGACGACGTAATCGACAAGATGCAGAGACACATCCGGTTCTATCCCATGCCACTCGCTTCGCCGTTGAATCGAGATGCGCTTACCTGCGCCGTTCAGTTCGATTACTCAGACCCCCAGGCCGCACAACAGGTAAACGAGGAGTTGGCATCTCGCTTCATGGAAGGCATGAACATCGCTCCGCAGCTCAATTCACACTCGACTCTTAGACTGCCCGAACCCCCAAGTCTCCCGATAACAGCTGTCGCGCCCAATCGGACGCAATTTGCCGGTGTTGGCCTGTTCGCTGGACTACTCGCTGGCATCACCCTTGTAATCCTGGTCAGGTCGCGCCGTGGCACGACGGTTGGAAATGGCTGACGGCCAATTAATCGGCCTGGGAAGTTGGCAAGGAGCCGCGAAGACCATCCATTCTGAGATGAGTCCTAACGTCGTTACCGTCCGTATGGATTTGTATTTATCAGGGTTAATAATGTACGGCTGGGTACGGCTGGCGAATCTGCACGAATCTAACTTCCGAGCAGCAGACGATACACTCGCAGAGATCGGGTACGTTCCGGGCGTGTAAATCTCGTCGGAACGCCGGCTGGCAAATAATCTCCTCGGAACCAATTCAACCTCTGCGGCGTCATTAATTCATATACTCCAGAATCCCTCCGGGAGGCCCGACCATGTCGATCTTTCAGGACATCCGCTACGCGCTACGCCTGCTGGTCAAAAGTCGCGTCTCGACGACCGTAGCAATCCTCTCTCTGGCTCTAGGTATCGGTGCGACCACCGCAATTTTCAGCGTGGTTTATGCCGTTTTGGTCGATCCGTATCCGTACGTAGGGGCGGAACGCATTGGCGGTGCGCACGTCCTGAATGCCAAGGGCGACCATTACATTGGCTACACCATGGCAGAGTATCTCGAGATGAAGGCTCGCGCTAAAGGCGTCGAAAGCATGATTCTCAACAACCGGCGCAGCGTGGTAATGACCGAGGCGGGCCTGCCGGAAGCCGTCAATCAAGAGGACTTCTCTCCGAATGCGTTCCAGTTTTTCGGCGTTCCGCCTCTGTTCGGCCGCACGTTCTCGCCACAGGATGCAGGCGATGAATCGAAAGTCGAACCCGTCGCGGTTTTGAGCTATTTGTTCTGGCAACGCCATTTCTCTGGCCGGCCCGACGTCCTGGGCCAGCAAATCCGCCTCAACGACAAGTTCTTCACTGTAATCGGCGTCCTACCGGTCCGGTTTACATGGAACGATGCAGACGTATACGTTCCGGTGGAAATCCATCCCGGTACCGAGGAGCGCTTCGGCATGGTGCTTAAGGTGAAGCCCGGTGTCCCCAAGCAACAGATCAACGCCGAGTTTCAGAGCTTCCACGAGAAATTTGTGAAAACAGCTCCTTCATTCGCCTATCCCGAGCCACCGTTCCGCACAGAATTCATGTCGGTTAACGAAGGGATCCTAGGAAAGTTCGCCAACACCCTTTTAGCCCTGCTCGCCGCTGTGGGTTTCTTGCTGCTGATCGCGTGCGCCAACATCGCGAATCTCCTGCTGGCGCGGGCCAGCGCGCGGCAAGGCGAAATCGCGGTGCGAGTTGCCTTGGGTGCAGGTCGAAAGCGTGTCATCCAGCAGTTGCTAACCGAAAGCGTGATGCTATCCGTGACAGGGGGAGCGCTGGGCGTAGCATTGGCGTATGGTGGCGTAAAAGCAGTGGTCGCCCTGATGCCGGAATACTCGGTGCCGCACGAGGCCGCGATTGCCATCAATGTGCCGGTGCTGTGTTTCGCCGCGGCCGTTTCAGTTCTGACCGGAATTTTGTTCGGCCTCGCGCCTGCGCTTCAGCTTTCCAGTCAAAACCAGGCGACTTTCCTCAAGGACGCCGGGCGGGATTCCGCCTCCGGCACGGCAGGTCGCCGGCTGCGTGATGTCCTGATCGTTTCCGAGGTAATCCTATCGCTCGTGCTCCTTACCGGCGCTGCGCTTGCCGCTGCCGGTATGCTCGAACTCACTAGACAGAAACTCGGCTATCAGCCCAAAGGCGTTCTGACCATCTATGTCCCCGTGCCTGCAGCCCGGTATCCCGAATGGAGCCAGCGCCAAACCTTTTTCACCGATATCATTGAACATTTGACAAGGCTTCCAGGTGCGGAATCGGCCGCTGCCGCCGCCACCGGAGTGCCTCCCTATTCCGGCGTCAACTTGAAATTCGATATGGACGGACTACAGTCGCCCGGCGCGCAGATTCGCGTAAACCTGGTGAGCGACGCCTACTTCAGCACGATCGGCATTCCACTTCTGAAGGGCCGTTACTTCGATGCCGCGGACGTGACCCGGGCCACTCCCCTCGCTATCGTCACCGAAGATATGGTGAAGAAATACTTTCCGCATGGTCAAGATCCCATCGGCAGGCAGATTCGCCTGGATTTACCTATCGAAGGGCTGCCTCCCGGTTTTGTGAAACCTCCTCAAACATCGAATGCGTATCAGATTGTCGGAATCTGCGGCACTGTTCGGAACTCCGGGCTCCGTGACCAGCCGGAACCCGCCGTCTATATTCCCGTCTCGCACCTGTTCCCGCCAGGGATGATGTTTGCGATTCGCACGGTCAACTCCGACCCACTCGCGCTTTCCAATGGCGCGCGCCAGGCCGTGAGTGCGGTAGATCCGAGCCAGCCCATCGCATTTGTCCGCAGTCTGGACGATTTTCTAAGCAACGCCACCGCATATCCGCGATTTGCCACGTTCCTGTTTGGGATCTTCGGCGTAATCGGTTTGACCCTGGCATGCACCGGCATCTTCAGCGTGGTTTCCTATGCCGTCTCCCGCCGCACCCGCGAATTCGGCATCCGCATGGCACTCGGCGCCACTCCTGGCAATGTGCTGAGATTGGTACTTGGATCGACGGGCCGCGTACTCGTCATAGGTTTCGTGCTCGGAGCAATAGTGAGCGTGGTCTCGGGTCGCGCCCTAGCTGGCAAACTCGAAGGCATCGGGGCCGCAAGCCCGACCATGCTCCTAGCCATCTCAAGCGTCCTAGCCGCCGCAGCTCTCCTCGCCTGCGCCATCCCTGCTCGAGCCGCGACCAGGGTCCATCCCGCGGATGCCTTGCGACACGAGTAACGTCGAAAGAGACCAGAACGCGCGGCGTGTTTCGCCAGTTGTGTAGTGGCTGTGTTCAGGTAGGTTTCTGTCAAATGAGCACGGCTCATGTGGCAAAAGAGCGGGCATTCGTTAAGAGTGCCCTCGACGTGGCTGACATTGCACGCATGCTTCGTCAGCAAGGGCTGCGAGCCAGGGAGCTGCGAGCCAACGCCGATACTCAGTTCTGATCGGTTCTTTCGCCGTTTGACACTGGATCGTTCAGCTTCTCCAATTGTGCCAACCGCTCCCGTACCTGATCCGCGTTTTTCGCATGCGGAGCTAACTCCAAATAAATTTTTGTCTCTGAGATTGCAGTGGCATAGTTGTTTTTTCGAGCAAATATTTCAGCCAGTAAAAGATGCAGTTGCGGAAAACGCGGGCGCAGGTCCAGCCGTTCCGCCTTGAGCCCGCTCCTTTCAGCGTCCTCGATTTTGTTGAGCTTGTAATTTGCAGCCGCGTTATAGAAATAAGCTTCGGCGTAATCGAGCGGATCGAGATCCAGGATGTAACCGGTGACGTTCGTATATTTCAATGGATCGAGATCCAAGACGTGATTCGTAAGGTGAAGGACCTGGGTCCAATCTTCCGCTTCGTAGGCCATTGATGCGAGCGACAGATAAGCCGGCAGGAACTTGCTGTCGATCGTCGTCGCGTGGGTATATGCCGTGCGTGCCGATTCCTTCAGGGCTAGATTCTGCAAAACAGCGCCCAACTGGAACCAGGCGTTCGCGTGCTTCGGATAGATCTCTACTGCCTTCTCAAAGTATTGGCGTGCATCGGCAAGTCGGCCGTTCCTCTGGGCCTCGAGGCCTTTCTCGTAGGCTCTTCTGGCATCCTTCGGCGCTTTGTAGGGCGCGGCGCTCAGCGTCATGCCTTTGATCTTTGTAGTTCTGTGCACCACAATGGCGCCGACGTCTATGCTGCTGCTGACGGGAGCGAGATCCACAAGGCTGATGACATTGGAACGAAAACCAGAAACGGTGGCCCGTAGCTCACAGTTCCTTAACTCGTGTCGTGAAATTCCCATCCCCGGAACCTTTCTAGCCTGGCCGTATTGCGGAGACCTGTCCCCGCTAGCGTCAAGGTAAGAATCCGTCATCGATCCCAATTCCATGCTGAAGTCGCCGCGCGAAGTTGCATACACCTGCTGACGTACGCTGGCGTTGCAGACCCGCTCAACCAACACATCGTGTGGGACGGGTGTCCCGTCATCGGTTGCAACACGGCCTTGGAGAAACAGCACGAGATCCTCTCGCGGTTGGCCTGGCGGGGTATTCAAGGGAGTGGAGGTCGCAGGACGGCTCGGCGGTGTGGGAGGCGGAGGCGCAGGAGCCGGGGGCTTCTGCGCCAATGCAGCTGGTACCAGAAATCCCACCGCTAGCGTCAGCTCGACGAAAATGCGCATGCGTGGGTTCATAGATCTCTGCCTACGGAGGGAACGTCTCAGCCGCAAATCTAGTGCGCAAGTCAGTTCAAGTCAAGGCTTTCGGGGACACGCTACAACCTCGCTCCGCCTGTTTGTCCGCCTCGGCGGGCGCGCGGCAGGCAAGGTTCGGAATGACGACTGGTTTGACGGTAATTCGAGAGCGCGGTCTAGAAATTTTTGAGGAGAGGCTTGGGAGACTTGGAGGTGCGAGCGGAGAGTAGCCAATCGACGCGGGCGGAGATGTCTTTTTTAGAGGCTTCGCCCATGATGCGAAAGATGGCTGAGCCGTCTCGATCGAGGATGATGGTGGCGGGAACGATTTCGCCGAGTTGGAAATCGTGAAGCGTTGCGGGCGTGGCTCCGGTGAAGATGGGAAGCGTGATTTTCTTTTTCTCCAGGAAGCGCGGGATTTTGGGTTGCGATTGGGCGTCATCGAGCGAGACGGCGAGGAACGATACATCCTTGTCTCTGTACTGGGCTGCGAGTTTGGAGAGCATGGGCATTTCTTCGCGGCATGGGAGGCACCAGGTGGCCCAGAAGTTGAGGACGACGATTTTGCCTCGGGAATCGGCGAGGGTGTGCGGTTTGCCGGAGAGGTCGTTGAAAGAAAGAGGGGGCGGCGGAGGCGTTTGCGCGCGAAGAGAATTGTAGGAAAAGCATAGAACTCCGGCGAGCAGACAATACCGGAGCAAAGCTGTTGCAGAACTAGGATGGCGGGCAGCCAATGTTACCAACCGCGCGCCACCTGGTTCTGCTTCAGGGAGAACACCTCGGAGTAGCGATAGCCGTCCAAAACTCATCGTGAGCAAGTCGCACGCGCAAATTAGAAGCGGTGGGAGAAGACGGCGATGAGCGTGTAATCGGCAAAGGCCGCATCGCCATGCCTGCCGGCGGCGATGTCCGGGACGCTGCGGCGGCGATTGCGTTCGACGGCCCACGGGCCGTTCACGGAAATCGTGTTGCGGCCGAAATTGTACATGATGCCGGGGTCGATCGAGATGATGTACCCAGGACGGCGGAAACCGTTGCTGGAGCCGAAAGCATCGCGAACCGGAATGCCTTCCATGCGCCCGCCGAAGCTGAAGGAAAGATGGCGCACTCCGGGAACGGCGTGGGAGAAGCCGCCGCGGAAAAGATACTGGTCAGTGACGGACATGACGGATTCGCTAGCGCGGGAACGGAACGTGGGAACGCCGTTGGTGTCCGCCGGATTGAACAGCCAGGAGCCCTGGAAGTAGAGCATGGTATGCAACCAGATCTGGCGATAAGCCTGGGTCGCGAGCGTAAAGCCCCAGCGGCAGTCGCCGGGCTGGAGAGACTGATCGGCAACCGCGGTGATCGTCTGCCCATTCAGAACAGCTGAGCTTTTGCCGTCGCAGATGCCGGTGGGAATTTTCAAACTACTGCTGACGGCGATGTTGCCGTTGCTCTCGGTGGGTGGACGGAAAATCCAGGATTGCACGCCCACCTGCATGTCCCCGATGCCGCCAATGCGATAAACACCCACGGGCGGGTAGATCTGATTGCGCGAGCCTTGGAGTACGGGAACATCCGCGATGACACTCCAGCGACGAGAGAGTTGATAGTTGATGCCGACATCGAAAAGGAGCTGGTGATTTTCGACCTGATTGTGAAGGAGCTCACGCTGTGTCTGTTCGTCCGTTCCAATGAAGTGCCGGAAGGAATTAAATTCACGGAAGCCGACGGTAACCGTCAGGCGACGCAGCCATGCAGGATCGTGATTGTTTGGACTGCTCGCGATCGTACCACCGTCGCAGAGCTCGTCCATGATGCCCTGGTTCGAGCGGGCCGCGACGCAGCCCTGCGCATGAGCACTTTGAAACGCGCCTGCGACGAAGACCGCAAAGAGAAGAATACAAACTGCGCGGAGAGACGCAAATCGGTTGAAGGACACGAGCTGTTCCCTGAATTGGATTCGGACACGACCCAGCAAAAGCTGGTGGGATTTAAGCAAGAGAGGGCGAAGTGCGGCAATAATACAAAAATGCTATGAGGCAAAAAAAAGCTACTTCAATTCAACTTCGACGATTTGGCCCTGGGTGGTACCTACGTTGGCCAGATTGTGAGTGATTCTTGCGTCGACGTAGCGAAAATCGCCGGGTCCCACTTGGTGAGTGGCGGATTGGCCATCAGGTGAGGTCATTTTCAAATTGAGGGGTGTAATCGAGACGATGACGTACGGGCGCATGTGGGTATGCATGGGCGAAGTGGCGCCGGGAGCGAGAACCCAGTTATAAACGCGGGCACTGGGATTTTCGGCGACGACCGTGGCGGCAACGTCGGGAGAGGGAGTTGTCGGCCGCTCGGCTGGCTCGATGTCCAAGACTTCGTAGGGAGCGGTGCCGACGTTGTGGACTCGGTGAGTGTAGGAGGCCTCGGTCAGAGTGAGGGCGGAAACGTTGCCGAGTTTTGTGGCAGTCGAGGGGCCTTCGGGCTCGTTGATTTTTTGTTGTGCGATCGTGGTAGCGGAAAGATCGATGGCCACGCGATCGTGAGTGTGACTGTGAAAGAGCGTAGTCTGGCCTGGCGGGAGGATGACGTGCATCACTGTGACGGCGTCATTCTTGAATACGACTTTGTGGAGCGGTTCTTCTTCGACGGGGACGGAGGTGACATTTGAGGTCTGCGGCGAGGTGAGAATGCCAGAGATCACGAGAAACGCAACGCACGGCAAATAGGATTTCATTTGTACTCCCCACATAAGGGAAACCTTTTCGATCAGGACTGGAAGTATCGTATACCGGATTCTGGTGGCTCGATATTGGAAGGCAAAGATTTAAGACAGAGTTCGTCGCTTAGGTAGGAACATCTGAGAACACGTAGTGTGAAAGAATTAGTCGGTCGTGGTTAAAAACCGGGGGCGCCGGAGGAGGCGGGACGCATTTCCGGGGCGTTGACGCCGAAGCGGAGATGGGCGAAGTAGGTTTGGCCGAGCGACATGAAGCCGGTGTAGAGATAACCCCAAACGAAAAGAAGCAGAAAGGGAATGGTAGCGAAATTCTGATTGGTTATGGCGTAGACGACGGTGAAGCCAAAGTAGACGCCGAGCAGAATTTCAGCGTAGGGCATCCAGCCAGCTTTGTTCCGGTATTTTTTGGTGACGAACGTATCTTTCTTGCCTTCGATCTTGAATTTTGGCGTACGCACAAATTCACTTTTAATGTCGAAAATCGCTTCGAGTACAGCTTTGGCGTTGCGAATGGAAATGCCGATACCGGTAGCCATCACGAACGGCATGTAAAAAAAAGTGCTCCACCAGCTTTTGGGACGAAGCTCTCTTTGCGCGACCAGATAAAAACTGGAGATGGAGCAAGTGGAAGCGAGAAAGAGAGGCAGATCGATGAGCAGCATCTGAAACCAGCCCTGATAGAAGCGAACGATCATGGCGGGAAGAAGCATCGCCGAAAAAAGAACCATCAATGGATAACTGATGTTCGCAGTGAGGTGAAAAAAGGCTTCAGCTTTGACGTGCCAGGGTGCATCAGAACGAAAAACCTGCGGAAGAATTTTTTTTGCGGTTTGCATCAGGCCCTTGGCCCAGCGCGCCTGCTGCGCTTTGAAGCCGTTCATATCGACGGGAAGTTCGCTGGCACATTCCACGTTCGGGAGATAGAGAAACTTCCAGCCTTTGAGCTGCGCGCGATAGGAAAGATCGGTGTCTTCGGTCAGGGTGTCGTGCTCCCAACCGCCGGCGGAATCGATCGCGGCGCGGCGCCAGACTCCGGCAGTGCCGTTGAAATTGAAGAACGTGCCACGGCGTGAGCGACCGCCGTGTTCTACGACAAAGTGGCCGTCGAGCAGAATGGATTCAACTCGTGTAAGCAGCGAATAGTCGCGATTGAGATAGGTCCAGCGTGTTTGCGCCATGCCAATTTCGGGATTCTGGAAATAGGGAACGGTGCGGCGGAGAAAATCGGGCTCCGGGATGAAGTCAGCGTCAAAGATCGCAATGAATTCGCCGCGGGCAGTTTTGAGACCGTTTTCGAGGGCGCCGGCTTTGAAGCCTTCGCGGTTGGAGCGGTGAATGTAGCTGATGGGCACACCCTGCGCGGCGTGGCGTTCAACGCAGGAATGCGCGACTTCACAGGTTTCGTCAGTGGAATCGTCGAGCACTTGAATGTCGAGGAGTTCGAGCGGGTAATCGAATCGAGAGACCGCTTCGACGAGACGTTCAATGACGTAACGCTCGTTGAAAATGGGAAGTTGAACGCTGACACGCGGCCATTGCGTGATGGCAGGCGGCGGGCCGGGAACGTTCTTGCGATATTTGTAGTAGTCGTAGACGAGCCAGTAGCGATGAAGTCCATAAACCGCGAGGATGATGAGGACGATGAAGTACGGAATCATCATCATCAGATCGAACGCGTTGAGGTGATAGATGCCGGAAAAAGTGCGGTCGGCCGCTTTGTGCCAGTAGTTGCTGAGCGCGCTCTGTGCAACAAACAAGACGATGAACGGGAAATTCATGGACGCAGGTAGTTTACGAAGTTTGCGCGAAGTGCGCCAGAGGAGCAGGGAATGACGCGTTTCGATTCGCGACTAAGGTCTAAGTTCCGCCATCAGACTGATAACGCTATGGTGCGACTCGAATGTGTTTTGCTTTGATGAGGCTCCTTCCTCATATACATTTGCCCGGCCGTGGCAACCCTTGACTCCCAATACGAGAACCAGAAGTTTTTAGTCCTACGCCGGTTTCGAGACCTTCCGGAAGCGCTTGTTTTCGATAGCGTCCTGAATTCGGCCTCTATCGAATGTTTTCTAGTGGATGAGAACACGATTCGAATGGACTGGTTTTGGTCCAACCTCCTCGGCGGTATCAAACTGTGTGTCAGAAAGGCCGATGCAGAGACAGCTTCGAGTTTGTTAGATCAAGGTGTTGCAGAGAAGTTCGAGGTAGACGAAGTGGGCGAGTATCAGCAGCCCCGCTGCCCCCATTGCCAGTCGCTCGAAGTGTCCTTTCAGGGATTGAACCGGCCAGTGGACTATACCCGCGCCCTCCTTGGTGGACCTCTGCCGCTCCACCGTAGTCTTTGGGAATGTGATTCCTGTGGTCACCAGTGGCCGGAGTCCGAGGGAGAAACCGCCAGCCAACTTCTTGATATCCGCGTCATCCATTCTCCTGATGTTGATAGCGTTTGAGACCTTTAGTGGCGTGTTGTTAGCGGTAACTTCAGCAGTCCGTCTTGTAGCGTCGCGCTAGCAGCTCGGCCGAGCGAGCGGTCATCGAACTTCGCTTGAGCAGTATTGGTTGACCCGCCAATCGGAAATTAGCTGAGCGCTGCGGAACAAACGAGGCTGCGCGGATCCAGCATGCAAACTGGAAGATGAGGCATAATCGCGCGGCGATGATTGACGTAAAAAATATGCCAAGTGAAAACCGGTTGGCGGAAATCGCGCTGGCGTTTCTGCGATTGGGATTTGTGGCATTTGGCGGTGCCGCGGCACATATCGCGTTAATGGAGGAGGAATTTGTGCGACGACGCGGGTGGCTGAGCCGCGAGGAGTTTGTGGACAGAGTCGGTGCGGTGAACCTGCTGCCCGGGCCGAGCTCGACGGAGATGGCGATTTATCTTGGCCATCTGCGTGGGGGAATTCCGGGATTGCTGATTGCCGGAGCGGCGTTTATTTTGCCCGCGGCGTTGATGATGCTGGCCATGGCGTGGGCTTACGTGCGATATGGTGCACTACCGCAAATTGCGGGATTGCTTTGGGGAGTGAAGCCGGTGGTGGTGGTGCTGATTGCGCAGGCGGTGTGGGCGCTCGGAAAAACGGCGCTGAAGTCGCGCGAGTTGATGGTGATTGCCGCGATTGTGCTGGGACTGGCGGCAATGCGCGTTTCAACGTTGGCGCTGCTGATCGGGACGGGAGTGGCCTGGATTGTGGCAAACCGTTTTGGCGAGAAAAGGGCCGCGCAGAATAACGTCGCGCTTGCGGCTGCCAATGTTGCGGGCGGTGCCGCAACTGTTGCCGCGGTTACGAAAACGGGAGTGTTCGTTTATTTCTTGAAAATTGGCGCGTTGTTGTTTGGCAGCGGATACGTTTTGCTGGCGGTGCTGCGGGAAGACCTTGTCACGCGGATGCACTGGTTGACCGAAACACAGTTGCTGGATGGGATTGCGGTGAGTCAAGCGACTCCCGGACCGTTTTTTACGGTGGCGACGTTTTTGGGCTACGTGCTTTCAGGATGGCGAGGAGCGGCGTTGGGGACCGTGGGAATGTTCGTGCCGGCGTTCGTATATGTGGCGGTAACGGCGAGTGCTTTGCCGCGGCTACGAAAATCGCCGACCGCGAGCGCGTTTTTGGATGGAGTGAACGCAGCGGCGGTGGCGTTGATGGCGTTCGTTGGGTTTCAATTTGCGCGAGCGTCGGTTGTGACGCCTCTGGCGGCGGTGATTGCGATGGTCAGCGCGGTGCTGGCGGTTCGCTTCAAAGTGAATTCGGCGTGGCTGATTTTGGGTGGGGCCTTGATCGGGCTACTGGTGCGGTTGGTCACAAACGTACCCACATAAAAAGGTACAAGCGCTCAGGCACCGAATCCTCGTAGTTAAGTGTAGATTCTAAATGAGGTCGGGAATCGGATGATTGGCGGAAGCTCGCGACAGGGACGGTCAGCTTATTTCCTTGTTCGATGTTGCCGAGCGCTTCCGATAACTTTGGAATGCTAGACTTTGGCATTGTGATGGACGAATCCTTGCCTCCCATTCCTGTGTGGAAGGTGCTAATGCTGGCACTCTTGGTTCCAGTTGGGATCGCGCTTGTGTTTCTGGCAGTGTTTGCCGCGGCAGATCGGCTCGTTTCTCCTGAAGAGTTCCGGGCCGATCCGCTCATGGGCTAGAAAATCGCCGACCGCAATAACGGAGTTGCGTTGATGCACGCGCTCGTTCAGTTCGCGTTCGCGGTGCTAGGAAGTTGGTACGTCAAATTTCGCGGTGGGAATCGAGCGTTGTTTCTTCTGATCGTCAGTCCTATCGGCGCAATCGTGTTCCTCATCTCGGTGGCTGGATTGATCGCGAAATAAGAAGCCCGGAACTCGCCGCTCCCTGCGAGAGCCGCGGAACAACACGTTTGCGCGGGCTGCTAAGGAATCAAAACAATTTTGCCAAAGGCGCCGGACGGCTTCATGACGTTGATGTGCGCTTGTGCGGCGTCCTTGAGGGGGATTTCCGAACCGACGACCGGACGCAGCGTGCCATTTTCGAGACCAGCGATAATGCCGGCGTGGACTTCCATGGATTCGGCTTCCGTGAAGGCCCAAAGGGTGAATGCGCGAATCGATGCGCGGCGGCTCATGAGGTCGCGCGGGGTGATGGTGACATCGCCACGACTGCCGATCACAACGACGCGGCCCATCTGCGCAAGGAGTTTTAAGTCGGCACCCAGATTCACGTTGGCGAGCATTTCGAGAATAATGTCCACGCCACGTCCGCCAGTGGCTTTCGTGATTTCTTCCTGGTAGCCGGATTTCGAGTGGTCGAAGATTTGGTGCGCGCCTTCGCGCTGAGCCAGTTCCAGACCCTTTGCAGAGCCGGCGGTACCGAAGACGGTTAGGCCAAGTGCGCGGGCGATTTGCACGGAGGCAATTCCGACGCCGCCGCTGGCCCCGTGAACCAGAACTGTTTCGGCAGCGTGCGCTTTCGCTTGATGATAAATCGCGTGATATGCGGTGCCATACGGAATGAACACGCCGGCACCTTGCGCGAAGGAAATGCGATCGGGCAGACGCCGCACCTGGGTTTCCAGCGCCACTGCGTATTCGGCGTATGTGCCGGATAGACTTTTTGCGACGTAAACGCGGTCGCCGGGTTTCACTTTTTTCACACCATCGCCAATGGAATCGACAACGCCTGCGCCATCAGTGCCGGGAGTATAAGGGAGCGAGGGCAGCACGGCGTAATTGCCTGTGCGCGCGTAGGTGTCGGCCGGGTTCACACCGGCGGCGTGAATTTTTACGAGTACTTGTCCGGCTGCTGGCTTGGGCGTGGGGACTTCTTCGAGCTTGAGAACTTCGGGACCGCCAAATTGACGGACGAGAATGGCTTTCATGTTGAGCTCCGAGAGAGAGAGTCGAAAACGAAAAACGAAATGCGAACTTCAACTATGGGACGAAAAACGATTTCGGCGGAAACTAAAAATGATCGTCGACTGTGACGGCGGCCTGGCGTTCGACGAAGCCTGCTGCCTGACCCCACGCGGTAGTTTGCCAGTTGTCCTTACTTTTTTTCGGCGGAATCCAGGGAGGCAGGGACTGGCTCAGGTAGTTTGCGAGTGCGTAGATGTACGGCTCATACATGCGGCGCAAGTCGGCGAGGCGCTGGTCGGCGGCAGCGTCGTCGTGCAACTTGAGTCCGTGTTGTGCGAGCACGTCACGGATGTGCTGGAGTTCGGCGTGCGGCAGGCGGTCCGCGGAGAGTTCCTTCGGCGAGGTGTTGAAGACCTGCGAGAGATCCACGACGGCGTGACGCGCGATGGCGAAAGTGAGCTCGGCTTGTCTTTCGCAAGCACCTTCAATGCCGACCATGATTAAAGCGCAGGCGTCGAGGATAGCGGTAAGCGAGGCAATCCAGGATTGATTGTCGTGCTGCGAGCGGAAAAACGCGAGCACAGGATAAGACAGATGGCTTTCCATGAGTTCGGCGCACCAGAGTTCCCATTCCTTCAGTAGTTCGCGCAGCGCGTTTTGCCCTTGAGGATAGCTGTGACGACGAAGTAGCTCGCCGGCTGTCGGCGGTGTGCCGGCGCGGGAATCGAGCAGGGAAATATTTACTTCGCGTTTGGAGAATGAGCCGTAGATGAAGGGCAGATAACCGATGACGCCAGCGAGAAAGCCGAAGCCGAGGCCGGCTTCGGTGACGACGAGAGCGCGAGCCATGCCGGAGCGCGGCACCACGTCGCCGAGGCCCAGCGTGAAGAAGGTAGTGCCGCTGAGGTAGGCGTCAGTCCAGAAACCGCTGTTGGTGCCGGTGACGTTGACGGCGGAGCCAGAGCCGTACTGCATCAGGGCGAAGCTGAGGACGAGTCCAACGGCCCAAACGGCAACGAGGATCAGAAGCGAGATCGGACCAAAGATGCCAAAGGCGGACTCACGGACTTTTTTGACGCGGGACAGTCCGACAGTGAATTTCCAGACGCTCCAGAGGTTCTTGTAGAAGAGGCGGGAAAGGCGGAACCGCCGAGTCACGCGACGCGGGAGAATGATGACCTCGAAGGCGTCCCAAACGACAATGACCAGAATGGCGACGCCGGTCAGAAACGCGGCAGGAGACGTGAGCATGTGCGGAATTGTACCTGTTTGACCAACGATTGTGTTGTGGCGGTCAGCTATTGAGTTTGGCGTTGACGGTGATTTCCGCTTTAAACAATTTCGAGACCGGGCAGCCTGTTTCCGCAGCTTTGACGGCCGCGTCGAATTTCGCTTTGTCCGCGCCGGGGATCGTGGCGACGAGATCGAGATGGCTTTTGGTGATGGAAAAACCGTCGCCAACCTTATCGAGCGTGATAGTGGCTGTCGTTTCGAGTTTCTGGGCTGTAATTCCGGCGCCGCCGAGTTGCGCGGAAAGCGCCATCGTGAAACAGCCTGCATGCGCCGCGGCGAGAAGTTCTTCAGGGTTCGTGCCAATGCCGTTTTCAAAACGCGCGTGGAAAGAATAGGGCGTCTGCTTGAGCACGCCGCTGTCCGTGGAAATTGCGCCCTTGCCGGCTTTCAAGTCGCCTTGCCAAACCGCCGATGCTTTGCGCTGCATGATGAAATCCTCCATTCAAAAGATATGTCTGTTTTGAATCTACCGATTCGATTCGAGATGCGGCGTTCCGGGTATATTAACAGGGCAGTTTCAAGAACGCAGGACATCCACACCGAATGCATCCATCGCTACGGTCCGTGACACACCGTCCGTGGCCGCTGCCCAGCGGCCCGTGGATTATGGCGCAGAACTGGCACGATTTGTTGTTCGCACATTGGCCGGTTCTTGCGGACGTAATGCGAAAGCTGCTGCCCGAAGCGCTTGAGCTTGAACTTTATGATGGGCAGGCGTGGATTAGCATCGTGCCGTTCACGATGTCGGGTGTCCGGCTGCGCGGGACGCCGGCTCTGCCATGGCTGTCGGCGTTTCCAGAATTGAACGTGCGTACGTATGTCACCGCGGGTGGAAAGCCCGGCGTATGGTTTTTCAGTTTGGACGCAGCGAATCCTGTAGCGGTTGAGATGGCGCGTTTGTGGTTTCATTTGCCGTATTTTCACGCGCGCATGAATTCGAAAGCCGGATCCGGAGGAATTGTGTATTCCTCTCGGCGTAGCGATCGCCGCGGTGGAAGGGAAACATTGGAGGTAAGTTACAACGCGCAAGGTCCGCCGTTTGAGGCCGAGCGCGGAACACTGGAATATTTTCTGACGGAACGCTACTGCCTGTACGCACGGAAACCTGATGGCGAATTATTGCGCAGCGAGATTCACCATGTGCCGTGGAAGCTCCAAGAAGCACGCGCGACGCTGATGGCGAACACGATGCTCAAAAATTTGCAGGTCGCGATTGCAGGTCCGCCGGTGGTAGTTCATTATTCAAAATTGCAGGAAATGATTGCCTGGGCGCCGAAGAGAATACGCGTCTAAGTTCACTACTTATGGAAAACGAAGAATCCGCCCAGGACGAGGCACGCGGCTCCAGCCGCGTAATTCCACTTTAATTTTTCGCCGAGATAGACGGAGAAAACCGCGAACACCGTCAGTGCAATCACTTCCTGGATGGTTTTGAGTTGCGCAGCATTGAATTCAAAGGAGCGGATGCGATTCGCAGGCACCTGGAAACAATATTCGAAAACGCGATACCCAACCGGCAAGAATCACTATCGTGTTTGGACGTATTGGGGAGAGAAAGCGTTCTAAGTCATTCTATTTTGTCACTCTTTGCCAGGTTGTGCCGTGCACAGAGAAGTCGAATATTTTTCGCCGTCAACGAACTTCCACCTTTCGAATAAGGGACATCGTGGTCATAGTGCAGATTTTCCGCTGACCCACACAAGACGCATTTCCCGTCATCGCGCGTCCAGACTTCCAGCTTCACGGCGGACGGAATGACTCTTGTAGGTTCTGACACAACGTCTGACACGGCTTCGAGATTCAATTCGGATTCGTCAAGCTCCAAACGGAACTTAAAGACTTTCCGACCTGATTGAGCTTCTAGCCAAGCGTCGGTTAGAAGAAACATCCCGTTAAACGCCCATATTCCTGCATGTATCTTCTCGTAGACCGCAATTACCTCTGCTGCTCGTCCACCCTCTTTGGCCGCCAATGCTGCTCGCTCGAATAACCCATTCTGTGTGAGCCTCCCCGTCGGTGTCAGTCTTGGCTGATCAACGGATTTCGGCTCTGGCGAACCAACTTTTCGAGCAATGTCATGACCCTCGTATATCAGAACGCGGCCATCCTCTTCGATACGATCTCGATAAGGCGCATTTGAGCGACGGCTCATGAGGACGACGCTACGATCAGGCCGGAGATGAAAATTCATGCCTTTTTGTAAGCTAGCACTCCATGCTTGGCACATTTCCAGGTAAGAAATAATCTGCCCGGCTGCGTGGGAGAGCTCAGGCATCGAGACAAATCAAACGTTCAGTGTGAGAGAGACGAGGCCCGCAGGAGTTACGGGAGCAATTGGCGGCATTTTCGAGCGGTCAACGGGGCGGTACAAAGTGTCGCGTTCGACCGGGACGCGGCCCGCAGCGCGAATCAGGCGTTCGAGTTCGGCGCGTGGCGTGAACTCGGACGTTTTCGCTCCAGCATCGTGGTAAATCTTTTCTTCGACAACTGTGCCATCGAGATCGTTTGCACCGAAGCGCAGCGCGATTTGCGCGATGCTCGGCGTCAGCATGATCCAATAAGCCTTAATGTGTTCGAAATTATCGAGCATCAGGCGTGAAACGGCGATGTTGCGCAGATCGAGATACCCAGTGGTCTTCGGAATGTGAGATAGCGGCGTGTTGTCCGGATGAAATGCCAGTGGAATAAACGCTACGAAGCCGTGCGTCTGGTCCTGTACTTCGCGCAGCTTCACCAGATGATCGACGCGTTCTTCTTCCGTTTCGACGTGGCCATAAAGCATGGTGGCGTTCGACGGCAAACCGATTTCATGCGCCTTTTTTGCGGTATTCAGCCAGACTTGTCCGCTGACCTTGTGGTCGCAAATGATGCGGCGCACGCGCGGATGAAAAATTTCAGCACCGCCGCCAGGACAGGAATCGACACCGGCTTCTTTCATGCGGCGCAGTGTCTCTTCGATGGAGAGTTTCGCGATGCGCGAAAAGTAGTGCACCTCCACCATGGTGAAGGCTTTCAAATGCACGCCAGGGCAGCGCTGCTTCAGGCCGCGAATCATTTCAAGAAAATAATCAAACGGCAGGTCGGGATGCAGGCCACCGACGATATGGAACTCGGTGGCGCCTTCGCGAACCCCTTGTTCGGCGCGCTGGTAAATCTCTTCCAGCGCGTAGGTATAGGCGCCCGGCGCGTTCGGATCGCGCCCGAATGCGCAGAGTTTGCAGTGAGCGACACACACATTGGTGGGATTGATGTGGCGGTTGACGTTGAAGTAGGTGACGTTCCCGTGTTTTTTTTCGCGAACGTAGTTAGCGAGCCATCCAACGGCGAGCAGATCCGGCGAACGGTAGAGCTCGATGCCGTCTTCAAAGGTCAGGCGTTCGCCGGCAAGAACTTTGTCGGCGATGGGGCGCAAACTTTTATCGGTGAGAATCAGTTCGCTCAAGAGATTCGGCTTTCTATTGAATAGGATGCCATCAAGCGCCACTCCGCCACAGGCCACTTTTTTGGCAAACGTTTCGAATTGTTCAAACTTTCCAGAGCGCGGCTGCCGCTCCCCAGAAGAGCAAAAACGAAATACTAATATAACCGTTCATCGCGAAAAACGCAGCGTCCAGCCTGCTTAAATCGTCGGCTTTGACAAGGGAGTGCTCGTAGGCGAGCAACACCGCAACGACGGCGATTCCGAGCCACGCAGGCCACGGTAAAGAAAAGCTTGCAGCAAGCGATGCGAGGAGTGCCACGACTCCGACGTGCATCAGGCGAGCGATCAGGAGCGCGGTTGCGATTCCGAAGCGCTTCGGCACTGAAAACAAACCTGCACGGCGATCGAAATCGACGTCCTGGCACGCGTACAGCACATCGAAACCGCCAACCCACAGAGTGACCGCGGCGCAAAGGATCAACATGCGCACGTCGAGATAGCCGGTGACGGCGATCCATGCAGCAGCAGGAGAAATGCCGAGCGCAAATCCGAGAAAGAGATGAGACCAGTTGGTGAAACGCTTGGTATAGGAATAGAAAAACAAGATCATAAGCGCAACGGGGGCGAGTTCGAACGCAAGAGGATTCAACTGCCAGGCTGCCAGGAAAAACACAGCGACCGCAACAATCGTGAAAATGCAAGCGAACCCTGGCGAAAGTGCGCCAGTCACCAGCGCGCGTTGCGCCGTGCGCGGGTTTTCCTTGTCATAGCGCAGATCCACAATGCGGTTGATGGTCATGGCCGCGCTGCGTGCCGCCACCATGGCTGTGACAATCCACAACAGTTGCTTCCAGGAAGGCCAGCCGTGCCAGGTGAAGCGTGCAGCCAATAATGCTCCTGTGAGCGCGAAGGGCAACGCAAATATTGAATGCTCGAACTTGATCATTTCGAGAACGATGCGGATGCGGTTGCTCATTGGAGTCGCGTCTACGCCTTGGCCTCTTTCGCGGCGGCTGAGCCGGTCCAGCGGAACATTGCGTCTTGCGGCAATTCCATTTGTGCCAGCACGCGGCAGACGTATTGCGTGACGAGATCATCGATCGTTTTCGGCTGGTGATAGAAGGACGGAATCGCGGGCATGATGACCGCGCCAGCTTGTTGCGCACGCATCATGTTTTCGAGGTGAATTCGGCTGAATGGCGTGTCACGCACACAGAGAACCAGCTTGCGCGCTTCTTTGAGCATGACGTCCGCTGAGCGCGCAACGAGATCGTCGCAAGTGCCCACCGCGATTTTAGCGAGCGTGCCTACGGAGCAGGGAATCACGGCCATGGCATCGACTGCATAACTTCCGGAAGCGATCGAGGCACCCACGTCTTTGTTGGAAATGACTTCGATTTTTTGCGAAGGATGTCCCAGAATGCGCTGTACCAGCTGATTCGTGCTGCCGGGCGTAATCGCGAGTTCTTCGGCAAAGAGACGCAGCCCGGTTTCGGTGACAACAAGATGAATTCGCTCGACACGTGCATCGGCGTCCAGCAAGCCGAGCATTTTTTGAGCGAGCACAGCACCGCTCGCGCCGGTCACACCCACAGTGATGATTTTTTTGCCGTTTTGTTGCATGTTGTCGCCGCGGATAAATTCAGTCTCGCAGCCGCTTTGTGGCAAGTCAAGCAGCAGTGAGCAGAGGCTGCGGTGATAGACTTCTTTGACGGCGATTGCGATGAACTCTCAAGAGCTTTTGAAACTTCTGAAATCCGTGCAGTCGGGGAAGCTCGTGCCGGAGGAGGCAATCGAGCGGCTGAAACACCTTCCGTTTGAAGACCTCGACTTTGCGAAAGTGGACCATCATCGCACGTTGCGCCAGGGATTTGCCGAAGTGGTCTTTGGTAAGGGAAAGACTCCGGATCAAGTCGCGTCCATCGTGCGCGCGATGCTGGCGAAGAAGGACAGCAAACACAACATTCTTGTTACGCGAGCGGACGCGAAAATATTTGCCGCGCTGAAGCGCGCTGCCGGAAAAGTATCGCGGCTGGCGAAATTTCACCCGTGCTCAGGTGTGATCACGATCGAGCGCGATGCAACAGTTGTTGGCAAGGGCACGATTCTTGTTGTTTCCGCGGGGACCAGCGACATTCCCGTCGCTGAGGAAGCTTTGTTGACCGCGCGTATTATGGGGAATCAGGCGGAGTATCTTTACGATGTGGGCGTGGCGGGAATCCACAGGTTGCTCGAAAATCGCTCCGCGCTTGCTGCAGCGCGCGTGATTATTTGCGTCGCGGGGATGGAAGGCGCGTTGCCCAGCGTTATTGGCGGACTGGTGGCAGTGCCAGTGATTGCTGTGCCGACCAGTGTGGGCTATGGCGCAAGTTTTGGCGGAGTCGCAGCGCTGCTGGGGATGCTGAATTCCTGCGCATCGAACGTCACTGTCGTCAATATCGATAACGGATTTGGAGCAGCGCGCGTCGCGTCCTGCATCAATCGTCTTTGATCGCAGCAAAGTACAAAAGTGAAAAATATCAGAGTACAAGCATGGGAGCCGCTGTTCGCTTGTATTCTTATGCTTTCAGACTTTTATACTCGCTTTTCAGAAGTACTTTCATCACGGCTGGTTTTTGCGCGAAGGCGATCGCCGCCGGAGCTTCCTGCAATGGAAACGTGCGTGTGACCAGCGAGCGCGGATCGACTTTACCTGCACGCAGCAGCGCGATGGCTTTGTCGAAAGGGCCGCAGCGCGACCCGACGACGGTAAGTTCCTTCACAACGATTGGCCACGTCTCGACCGCTGCAGCACCGTGAAACGTCGATTTCAGGACCAGTGTGCCGCGCGGCTCAGTCATTTCCTGAGCCAGCGCAAGTCCCGTCGGGGAGCCCGTCGCTTCCACAGTCAGGGCAAACTTTTCCTTCACGCGCTTTAAATCACTCGTGTCTCCGCGAACGCGCTTCGTTGCGATTTTCGCCGGGCGTGCCAGCGCAAGTTTCTCAGGATGCTTTCCGTAAAGCACTACGCGCGGCAGTGCAGAGCGCAGCACGCGTGCGATGAGCTGCGCGAGTTTCCCATCGCCGAGCACGGCCGCTTCGCGAAATTGTTTCAGGGATACCTGGTCCAGAATCTCGCAGGCGGCAGCGAGCGGTTCGATGAACACGGCCGCCTCATCGCTGATCGAATCGGGTATCGTGTGCAGATTTTCAACCGGCAGCGTCAGATATTCCGCGAAGGCGCCGTCGTGCGCCACGATGCCAAGTACCTTGCGGCGCTCGCAATGTCTTGTGAGTCCTCGTTTGCAAAAACGGCAGATTGGGCGGAAACCAAGTGCACGGCACGAGATATTGATTTCTCCGGCGACGCGCTTTCCTATCCATCGATTCTTAACGGCCGCGGGTACTCCAGCAACGTCTTGCACTTCGCCGACAAACTCGTGGCCTGGTGTTCCGCGAAAATTGTGGTAACCGCGCAGAATTTCGACATCGGTATTGCAGATTCCGGCGAGCCGCACGCGTACCAGTGCCCAGCCAGGCCGCAGCCTTGGCAGAGATTTGCGCGTTAGAACTAACTCTTTTTTCTTTATTTGAAATGCGAGCATGCAGTGATTACGCTAAGCCACTTAGTGCTCGAATGGCACCTATATCATAACATTTCGCACAACACGCAGAAACCGAACCAGCACAACGCTCAGCGAAGAGCCGCGGCCAGCGCTTCGGCGAGTGCGGCTTCCTGCTCCGCGAAAACGGTGCGAAGGTCGATGACCAGACGGTCGTCCTCAAGGCGTGCAATCACCGGCGTAGCGGAGGGTCCACGGCGGAGCCGCTGCTCCATCTGCGATGCCGAGTAGCGGCGGCTCTTGATGCGAATCACTTTTGTCGGGAGCCATTGCGCTGGCGTGGAGCCACCTCCGGCCAGTGACTCGCCGTCGGCAATTTCCAGGTCGAGCTCGCTCATCGAAAGCGAAGGCGTCAATTCGCGAATAAAATTGCGGCTGCGGGTTTCCATTTCTTTTAGGGTCACGCGGATCATCGCCAACGCCGGCACTTCGTCGAGCGCGCCGCGTTGATATGCGGCCAGCGTGACCTCGAGAGCAGTGATGGTCAATTTATCCACGCGGAGCGCGCGAAACAGCGGATGGCGCCGCACGCGCTGCACAAATTCACGTTTGCCGGCGATTATTCCTGCCTGCGGTCCACCCAATAATTTGTCCCCGCTGAAGGTCACCAGGGAAATTCCGGCTTCGACACTCTGCCGCACGGTCGGTTCGTGAATGCCGTACTCGGAAAGATCGACCAGACATCCGGAGCCGAGGTCTTCGATCAGCGGGAGATTTACGCGCCGGCTCAGAGAAACCAGTTCCGCTATCGACGGTTTGTCCGTGAATCCGGAAATCTGGAAATTCGAAGGATGCACGCGCAACAGGGCCCGCGTGTTTTCCGTGATGACTTTCTCATAGTCCTCAATGCGAGTGCGGTTGGTGGTGCCGACTTCGCGCAGCGTCGCACCACTTTGCGCCATCACTTCGGGGATGCGAAAGCCGTCGCCGATTTCTATCAATTCGCCGCGCGAGACAATCACTTCGCCGTCGTTCGCAAGCGCCGTAAGAACCACCAGGATTGCCGCAGCGCAATTGTTGACGACGATGGCGTCTTCGGCGCCCGTCAAGCGCGTCAGGAGTTCGGCCGTGTGCACATCGCGCTTGCCGCGCGCTCCAGCTTCGAGGTCATATTCCAGATTCGAGTAATGAATCGCAGTCTGGCGAAGCTCGTCGAGTATGGCGGGCGAAAGCGGCGCACGGCCCAGGTTCGTGTGCAGGATCACTCCTGTGGCATTGATCACCGGCTGTAGCGTGCGGGACAAGATGCGTTCTACTTCGCGTGCGATCACGTCTTCCAGATCGGAAGGCACAATGGGAATCACCGACACGCCTTTTTCACCGGTAATTTCCGCGCGCACGCTCGCCAGCACTTCCCGGGCTACTTCGACGAGCAGCTCGCGCGGAATGCGGCCCACGAGTTTCGCCATGCGAGGCTGGCGCAGCAATTCGTCCACCGACGGAATCTGGCGCAGCAATTCTGACTTCTCGGGAGCCAGCGAGCGTTTTGCCCGGTAATCCATTTGGGTATTGGAGCACAGGCAGAGACCACCCGCAATCGATGCAAAGCTCCCGGCTGTCCTTTGGTACAGGCGGCGCTGTCTGCGCACAGTTTACCTTCGGTCTCGCAGGTCTGCTGAGCGGTTGACGGTTTCGAAAGCGCCTCCTACCATGGAAATTGCGAGATTGCCTGCATGGCGACCATCGACGAAGAGCTCAGCCAACTCGAACGCGACATACGCCAGCTGAAGGTCGAATACGATCAATTCTTTGGCGGAGGACGCAAGCGTCCGCCCAACGAAATCGAATGGCGCATTGAATTGACCGTAAAAAAATATGGTGAACGCGCCGGGGATATGAAGTACGGCCAGCGATTTCGTTACAACAACCTCACGCAGACCTACGCGAAGTACAAGGATATTTTCCGCAAGCGGATGAAACGAAAAGAGGAGGCCACCGTGCAGCGCCACTTTGGCGCCGCAGCGAAAGCCATTGAAGCGCAGCGTCTTGCGGACGCGCAAGCGCGCGCAGCGACCGTTGTCGCTGAACGGCCCGCGTTCCGCATCACTTGCTCTGAGCCCGAACGCGAAACGGAAAAGGTGGAGCAGCTGTTTCAGGCTTTTGTCGACGCGAAAAAGCTTGCCGGCGAGGACATTACGCGTCTGACGCATGCAGGCTTCAACGAATTCGTTCGCAAGAAAACGAAGGACCTGCAGAAACAAAAAGGCTGTAACGAGGTCGAGTACATCGTTGAAACCGTAGACCAGCAGGTCAAATTGAAGGCGCTGGTGAAGGCCTGAGCGGCTTCTGTCGTGATTCGTGCTCCAGCCTCGAACAAAAGTTCAAGTCTCCTGCCTAAGCTTCCGCAACTCGAGTGGGTCCGTGTCCGATGAGCGCATTAACTAGCCACTTCGGCTAGTTAGCTGCAGCTCAACTGAGCGGTATTGGAACAGGGCTACGATCAAACTGTTACATGAAATCTTCTGATACCAGAGTGATCCGGCTGATTGCCTTGTTCAAGCTGCTAAAAGCAGTTCTTCTTATCGCGGTCGGCTTGGGCGCCCTACATCTACTTCACAGCGACATCGCGAGCGTGCTCGCACATTGGGGTCAAGATGTTCGGCTTGAACCCGGGCGGCCGGTACGTCGATAACGTCCTTCAGAGGGCGGTTGCTCTTACTCCGAATACGATCAGGGGTCTCGGAGTTGGCAGCTTTATTTATGCAGCACTCTTCCTGACGGAAGGAATTGGCCTGTGGCTGCTGAAGCGTTGGGCGCAGTGGTTCACCATCATCATGACGAGTTCACTCGTCCCATTGGCGATTTACGAAATCTATCGCCATCCAACTGCGCTCAAAGTTTTGGTGCTGATCATCAATGTTGCCGTGGTGGGATTCCTTCTCTATCGCATTCGGGCGAACGCTCCGACTCGCGTCGTGATTCATTTCTAATATCTCCACGAAGCATTCCGTGGAGGTCCCGACCGCCGCTTTGCGGACGCCTTCTCCCGATGCTGCCACACTAGAAATTGTCGCTTGCATTTCACAAGTAATCACCAATAAGATGTCACATATTGACTTTCGAAGAGGAGCGGTTTTTCCTCTTGGGGGGACCGGATGCCAATCAATGAACTCCTGATGACTCACAAACCGGAACTGCTCCTCAACGATCTGAAAATTGCGTTGCGCTCGCTCGGTCGCTCGAAAGGGCTCGCTGTCACCGTTGTGCTCACGCTCGCGCTTGGCATCGGCGCCAACGCCGCCATCTTCACCTTGGTGCGCGGCGTACTCCTTCGTCCGCTCGTCAACCGCGACGAGAGCCGCCTCATCTATATCCGCCAAAGCGCGCCAGGTATGGGCACGGATAACGTGACGTTCTCTGTGCCGGAAATCCAGGATCTGCGCGCGAGTGTCAAAACGCTCACCGCCTTTGGGGACTTTTCGACCATCGGCTTCACCATGATCGGCCTCGGCGAGCCCCGCGAAGTCCGCGCTGGTGTCGTCGGGGGATCGTATTTCGAAGTGATGGGTCTGCACCCGGTGCTGGGTCGCCTGCTGGACATGCGGGACGACGGCCCCAACGCTGCTGGCGCCGCGGTTCTCACATATCGTTTCTGGAAGACCACCCTGAACAGCGACCCCTCTGTGATCGGCAAGACCGTCCGGCTCGGTACCCGCTCGGCTACCGTTGTCGGCGTATTAGAACCCTCAGTGCCTTATCCGGCGGAAACCGAAATCATCGCCAATGTGGTGACCAGCCCGCATCATCTCTCCGCCACCATGGTCACCGGCCGGGTTCATCGCATGACCGAGTTATTCGGCCGGCTCGCTCCAGGTGTTGATCTCGAGCAAGCCCGTGCTGAACTGCGAACTGTGCACGCCGCGATGGTTCGCGACCATCCCGACGTCTATTCGCCGAAAGCCGACTTCCGCATCGACGTCGTCCGCCTGCGCGACCAGATCACCTCCGGTGCGCGAACTGTTCTCCTCGTGCTGCTCGCGGCGTCCGGGCTTATCTTCGTCATCGCCTGCTCCAACGTCGCCAACTTGATTCTCGCACGGACAGTTCGCCGCGAAGGCGAGCTTGCCGTCCGCGCCGCGCTCGGCGCAAGCACCGGCGCCCTTCGCCGCACCCTGCTCGCCGAGAGCCTTTTGCTCTGCGGAGCTGGCGCGCTGCTCGGCGTGCTCAGCGCCCGTCCGATGGTCGCCATTCTGGCCCGTTATGCCTCCCGCTTCTCGGTTCGCGCGCTCGATCTCACGGTCGACTCCAGCATGCTCTGGGTCGGGGCAATTTTGGCCGTCCTCGCGGCAGTGCTGCTGGCGTTTGTCCCGCGCCTGCCTGCCGGTGCGTCGAATGGAATCAGCCTCTCGAACACCAGCCTACGCATCACCGGTAGCACCAGCCGCCGGCTGCGTGTCTTCGCCATCACGCAGATCGCCGCATCTTTCATGCTGCTAGCCGGTGCCAGCATGCTGATTAAGACGCTGCTCTCACTGCAAGCGGTCGAGACCGGAATCGACACGCATCACGTGCTCGCGTTGAACGTGCCGGCGATTTCCTACGGAAAGACGCCTGATCAAGTCGTAAGTTTCTACAAAGAGTCGATGCGACGCATCAACGCACTGCCCGGCGTGGATCGCGTCGCCTTTGGCATCGTTGTTCCCTGGCGAGACGCAGGCAGCTTTGGTCCTGGCTTCCAGTTTTCTGCCGACGGCCACGTCCGCGCGTCCGGTGAAGAAGATCCGCGCGCTCAGTTGCGCACCATCTCGCCCGGATTTTTCGCGGCACTCGGCGTTCCCATTCTTGCTGGACGCGACTTCGACAATTCCGATCGCCGCGACGGCGAGCCAGTCGTCATCATCAGCCAGAGCGTGGCCCAACGCATGTTCCCGGGTCAAGACGCCGTCAATCGTCACGTCATGTGGACAGACCCAGTCATGAAGTTCGTCGACATCAGCACTGCGCCTCGCCGCATCGTCGGCGTCGTGGCCGATGTGGACGACGAGCACGTGGTCCCCGGCGCTGCACTTACCGTGTATCACCCCTTCGAGCAGTTGGAGATCTGGGGCGGCCGTCTGTTCGTTCACACCAGCACAAATCCCTATGGCCTGGTGACGCCGGTCACGCGCATTATTCGCGACATGTCTGAGGACCAGCCAGTCGAACGCGCCGCCACTCTCGAAGACGTCCGCGCAGAAGTGCTCACGCCGGATCGGCTGAACACCTTGGTGTTCGGCGGCTTCGCGGCTGTCGCGCTGGTTATTGCCGTTGTCGGTGTCGCGGGCGTCCTGGCCTTTTCCGTCAGCGGACGTACGCGCGAATTCGGTATTCGTCTGGTCGTCGGCTGCCAGCCACGCCATCTCCTCACAGGGGTCATCGCCGAAGGCGCCGTAATGGCTACAGTCGGCATCGTTGCTGGCGCTGCAGGCGGCTTCGCGCTGGCCCGCCTGGCTGGCAGCTATTTCACGTACGTGCGGGTCCCAGGTGCCGTCCCGCTCGTCGCCTCAGCCATCGTGCTCCTTGCCGCCGCGGTTATCGCTTCGGTCTTGCCGGCAGCCCGTGCCGCCCGCGTCGACGTGATGCAAGCCATCCGATCGGACTAGCCTCCCGGTCTGACTCTGTCGTTCGATCGAATGTGAAAAAGATCACCCAGGGCTCGAGCAGCCTGTTTGCTCCCCTTCCGCTCCTGCGCGCTTAGAACACCCTCCAGGCTGAAGCTCTCTGCGATCTTACGGGATTGCAACACTCTAGAAGACTCGATGGTCTTGACGGTCCGACAATTCGATTCCAGTGATCGTAAATGAATTGACCCTCACGGCTTTCCCATTTTCGCCGTTGCGCTTACACTGAACTGTTTTTGCCTTACGGAGGATTCGACATGGCGGTGGAGCGCGCGCTCATCAGCGTATTCGATAAAACGGGAGTGCTCGAGATCGCAAAGCGGCTGGCGGCGCTAAATATTGAAATTCTTTCAACCGGCGGCACTGCCAAACTGCTGCGTGATTCCGGAGTCGCCGTGAAAGATGTTTCAGAATTCACCGGCTGGCCGGAAATGCTTGGCGGCCGCGTCAAGACGCTTCATCCAAAAGTACATGGCGGCCTACTCTACCGCCGCAATCTCCCTGAAGATAAGAAGCAGGCTGCGGAACACGGCATCGCGCCGATCGATCTTGTAATCGTGAACCTGTATCCCTTTGAAGCCACTGCTGCCAAAGCTGAATTGACCGCGGAAGAACTCATCGAAAATATCGATATCGGCGGCCCCACAATGTTGCGCTCGGCGGCGAAGAATTGGGAAAGCGTCACGGTCGTGACCGATCCCGCCGACTACGGTCGCGTCGCAGCGGAACTTGAAGCGGATCGCGAGACCGCGCTCGCCACACGGCTCGATCTGGCGCGAAAAGTTTTTGCTACAACATCGCGCTACGACGGAATGATCGCCGCTGAACTGGAACGCCTCTCGGTCGTTGGCGGCCATGCCGCACTCGTCGCGAAAGAGGCTCTGCCGCAGCGCGCCTATCTTGCCCTCGAACGTCGGCAGCCGCTGCGCTACGGTGAAAATCCGCACCAGGCCGCCGCACTTTATATTCCCGCGGGAAAGCCTCCGGCGGGATTGGCAGCGGCAAAACAGCTTCAGGGAAAAGAGCTCTCGTACAACAATTTTGTCGATTTGGAAGCTGCGCGCAGCATTGCCGCCGAGTTTCAGAAGCCTGCGGCGGTTATCATCAAGCACAACAATCCCTGCGGCACGGCGGAACAGCAAACGCTGCTCGATGCTTATTTAAAGGCGTATGCGTGCGATCCGATTTCCGCGTTTGGCGGCGTGCTCGCTTTCAATCGCATTGTGGACGCGGCAACAGCCGAGGAAGTCGCAAAACTTTTCGTGGAATGTATCGCGGCACCCGGATTTGACGACCGCGCAAAGGAAATCTTTTCCACCAAGAAAAACTTGCGCCTCCTCGAACTGCCTCCCGGCGGTCTTGAACCTGAGCGAGAGCTTCAGCTAAAGCGGATCCTCGGCGGCATACTAGTTCAACAACCGGATCTTGGCGAACTAAAGGGAGCCGAACTGAAAGTTGTGACGCAACGCGCTCCCACGGCGGAAGAGCTGGCCACGATGAAATTTGCGTGGAAGGTTTCGAAGCACGTGAAGTCGAATGCGATCGTGTTTGCGAAAGACGGCGCGACACTGGGCGTCGGCGCTGGCCAGATGAGCCGCGTGGACTCCGTTAAACTTGCGGTGATGAAGGCACAGTCGTCCTTGCAAGGCTCGATGGTCGCGTCTGACGCGTTTTTTCCATTTCCCGATGGAGTAGAAGAAGCTGCCAAGGCAGGGGCGGTCGCGGTGATTCAGCCAGGCGGCTCGGTACGCGACAACGACGTGATTCGAGCCGCGGACCGCCTCGGCATGGCCATGGTCTTCACCGGCATGCGCCACTTTCTGCACTGATCCGCGAAGGAACCATCCATCGAAAAAGAAGAAATGCTGCAGTGCTGCCAAGAAATTGGGCCAGCACAAATCCGGGAACATCCTGCGGCCGGATTCCCGCAAACGTGTCCGTGATACATCGAGCCGCCGTGACCGCAGGGTTCGCAAAAGAAGTCGACGAAGTAAACCAGTAAGCGCCGGCGATGTACGCTCCGACGGTCAACGGAATTGCGGCTGGCCGAAGCCTTGAACACCCCGAAATTACGGCCAGTAGTCCAAATGTAGCGATAATCTCCGCGTAGAATTGTGCGGGGCCGCTTCGTGCGTGATGCGAGAGTGTAATCGCCGGCAGGCCGAACATGAAATGTGAATTGATGGTTCCCGCGATGCCGCCCGCTAGCTGCGCAAAGCAATACGGAAGAATATCCGAGCGCGCGAGTCCTCCCGACAACGAATCCGCAAGAGTCACCACGGGATTGAAGTGCGCGCCTGAAATACCTCCGAACGTGAAGATCAACGTGACCAGCGCGGCTCCGGTGGCAATCGAGTTGGCAAGCAGCGCGATCGCTACGTTACCACCGGAGAGACGTTCACCCATGATGCCCGAGCCGACCACGGCCGTTAACAAAAACGCAGTTCCCAGGAATTCCGCGCACAAGCGATGCGCCAGACGGAACTTCATTGCTTTCCGATCCGGTCCACTTCCTTCTTGACGGCGAGGCCGTCCAGACTGGACAGCGGTAAGCTCAGGAACAGACCGATCCTGCGATCCAGCGTGACGAACGCGTCGCGAAACGCCCGTTCAATCTGCTCCGTCGAACCACCCACGACGGCGGGATCGGGAACGCCCCAATGAGCCGTGATGGGTTGCCCCGGCCAGACGGGGCAAATCTCGCTGGCCGCGTTGTCGCAAACGGTAAACACAAAATCCATGTTCGGCGCGCCGGGTTTCGCAAATTCATCCCAGCTCTTGCTGCGCAAATCCGAGACAGGAAGCTTGGCGGTCTCAAGTTGCTTGATGGCATAAGGATTTACGCGTCCTGTGGGATGGCTTCCCGCGCTGTATGCCTTGAAGTTGGGCCTCCCTTTCTGATTCAGGATAGCCTCGGCAAGAATCGAGCGCGCAGAGTTGCCAGTACAAAGAAAGAGGACGTTGCGTTGCATAGTTCTTTCCTTTACTCGAGATTATGGAAGTAGCCATCCGCTGCAGGGCGGACGTTCCTCACTTGCAGCAGGGAAGTCGTCTCTGGTTCTGCCGCGCTTTCATGTGGGTCCTTCCAGAACTTGTCGAGTTTTTTTATTTAGCTGCGGCACGAAGGACCGACCACAATTCCGCGACCCGCTGGTTTCACTGCTCGCACGAACGCGCTGATGAATTTACCGTCGATCATTGGTGCCACCTTCTCCGGATCGAGCCCAGCACTTGCCAAAAAATCACGTGCTTCTTCGCTCTTATAAACACGGGTCGGTTCAATTTCGATGGACGTGAATCCGGCGTTGAAAAGTTTGTCGCGATACTCGAATTCTTCGAGCGCGCCGGCAATGCAGCCCACCCATAGCTCCATGCTTTTTCGAATTTCCGCCGGCACTTCTCCGCGTACCACTACATCGGAAATCGCGAATCGCCCGCTGGGTTTCAGCACACGAAACGCCTCCCGCAACACGCGGTCCTTGTCGCCGGACAGATTGATCACGCAATTCGAAATAATCACGTCGACGGAATTGTCTGGCAACGGAATGTTTTCAATCGCGCCTTTCAGGAACTCCACATTCGTTACGCCGGCTTTTTTCTGGTTTTCGCGCGCCAAGGCCAGCATTTCGTCCGTCATGTCCAGGCCATAGGCTTTTCCGGTCGGACCCACGCGCTTGGCCGAAAGCAAAACATCAATCCCGCCACCGGAGCCAAGATCCAGGACGGTTTCGCCTGCCTGCAGTTGCGCAAGCGCTGTCGGATTTCCACAACCGAGTGATGCCGCCACGGCTTTCTCCGGCAGTCCAGCAATCTGGGTTGAATCGTAGAGGTCCCGCGTGATCGGATCGCAGCACGAGAGTTCGCCGCCTCCTCCGCACGAAGCCACGCCACCCGCAGCCGCTTGCTTCGCCGCCTCGCCGTATTTCTGTCTCACAACGTCCTGAATATTTTGTTCGCTCACAAAAATCTCCTTGTGCGTTCATCGCAACGTGTTAACGAGAAATCTGGACAAATGATTCGGGCGCTACAGCACGGCTGCGTGTACAGCATTCCTCGTAAAGGAATCCAAGTACCTCGCGCAACGAATCGGTATTCGCCGAATACCACAGAAACGTTCCTTCACGCTGCACGTTAACCAGCCCCACTTGCTTCAATTTTTCCAAATGGTGCGAAAGCGTCGAAGCAGGAATGTCCAGTTCTTCCTGAACTTCGCCCGCAATCAATCCGCCGGGATGAGCCGAGAGCAGCAGCCGGAGAATTGCCAGGCGGGGTTCCGCGCCCAGGGCCGCAAAGCGGTCGGCCGATCGCGTAACCAGCAGGGGGTCAGGCTTCTTCATATTTCGATAATTGCAGAAATACAGAAGCAGCGTCAAGTGTTTTTGCGATCCCGACTCCAAAAACTTTTCTGCCAACGCCCCCCGCCTCGCCCGCATCCAACCCAAGTCGGCCCCTTCCAACTGGCTCTGGAAATGTCTGGCAATTGGTTTTGACCGTCCCTTGCATGCATGGGATACTCTGCTTTCAGGGCAAATAATGACTTTTCTAAAGCTAAACGCATTCCTCATCACCACAACTTTCGCCGCCACCTCAGCGCTTGCACAGACTGCTGCTTCTCCGCAATCTGCAACCCCACAGCAGCGGGAATTTGAGCGCTCCGAATCGGCCGCACCGGCTGACAGCAGCCGCGCTGATGCCTATTTCAACTACACGATGGGCCACATCGCCGAGCAGCAGTATGAGGCGACCAGCCGCAGCGAATACGCCACGCAGGCAATCGAGTACTACAAGAAAGCCTACGCGCTGGATCCAAAGTCTCCTGTTATTGGCGAGCGTCTCGCGGAAATGTACTGGAAAGCACAGCGTGTTCACGACGCCGAACTGGAAGCCCAGGCTCTACTGAAGCGCAATCCGGAGGACGCGCAGACGCGCCGCCTGCTGGGACACATTTATCTGCGCAGCCTCGGCAATGCCGGCGAAGCTACCGGTCAATCCGAAACGGTCAATCGCGCTGTGGAACAATTTAAGGAAGTAGTTCGCCTTGATCCTTCAGACACCGAATCGGCCCTGTGGCTCGCCCGTCTTTACCGTTTGCAGAATCAGCACGACAAAGCAGAACAAGTTCTGCGCGGAATTCTGAAAGGCGATTCCGAGAACGAAGCGGGAGTCGAGCAATTGACGCAATTGCTCCTGGATGAAGGCAAATCGGCTGACGCCATCGCGCTTCTCGAAGGCATGACCTTGAAATCTTCTTCACCCACACTGCTCGATCTTCTTGGCGACGCTTACACGCAAACCAAGGACCTGCCGAAGGCAGAAGCTGCCTACCGGAAAGCCGCGGAACTCGACCCCAGCGAAACCAGCCACCAGCGCGGTCTTGGGCAAACGTTGCTTGCCGAAGAGAAGTATCCCGAAGCACTGAAGGTTTACCAAAAACTTTCTGATTTGATGCCCGATGATGCGGACGTGTACTTGCGCCTCGCCCAGGTTTACCGCGAACTGCACCAGATGGACAAAGCGGAGGAAACGCTCGTCAAGGCGCGCCAGTATTCTCCCGGCAGCCTCGACGTTATGTATAACGAGGCGATGTTGTATCAGGCGCAGGGCCGCTATGAAGACGCGATCCGCGTCCTTTCCGAAGCGGTCACTGGCGTCAAAGGACAATCCGCATCGCTGCCGTCGCGTCGCCGTTCGCTCGCTGTGCTCTATCAGCAGCTCGGTCAGCTTTATCGCGACACCCAGAATTATCAGGCCGCGGTAAATACCTACGAAGAACTTGGACGCCTGGGCGATGAAGAAGATCGTCGCGCGCGGCTTCTCGTCATGGACACCTTGAGCGTGGCGAAAGACTTGGCAAAGGCGTTGCAGGCCGGCAAGGAATCTGTCGCAAAGTATCCGAAGGATCCCGCGATCAAGGCTCGCTATGCATTATTGCTAGGCGAAACCAACCAGACCGATGAAGCGGCAAAATTGCTTCGCACACAACTGACCGGCAGCGAATCGGACCGCGAAACGTATTTGAACATTGCGCAGATTTACGAACGCGCTCGCCGTTATGGCGAAGCCGAACAGTCTGCTCGCGCCGCCGAAGCCATTGCCGGCTCGCCGCACGACAACGAAATGACCTGGTTTTTGCTGGGTGCCATTTATGAGCGCCAGAAATTCTTCGACAAGGCTGAAACTGAATTCAAGAAAGCGCTCGCGGCGAACCCTAAGAACGCTCCGGTATTGAACTACTACGGCTACATGCTCGGAGATCTCGGCATCCGTCTCGATGAAGCGCAGTCCCTCGTGCAGCGCGCCCTTGCGGAAGATCCGTACAATGGCGCGTATCTCGACAGCCTCGGCTGGGTTTATTTCAAGCAGAACAAACTTGGCGACGCCGAAGCCACATTGCGCAAAGCGCTCGAACGCGATTCACATGACCCCACAATGCACTCGCACCTGGGCGATGTGTATGCCAAGTCTGGCCGTCCTGACCTTGCCGCAGCGGAATGGGAAAAGTCTCTCGCAGAATGGAAGCGCGTCCTGCCCGCGGATGTGGAGCCCGAAAAAATTGCCGAGGTGGAGAAAAAAGTCAGTCAGTCGCGCCGTCGTGTGGCGCAAAAGTCTTCTCCCGAAGCAGTGAAGCCCTGACCTAGCCTATGTCCGAAGTTCGTATCCCCGCCCTTGCGAAAGTAAACTTGCGTCTGGAAGTTCTCGGCAAACGTCCCGATGGATTCCACGAGCTGCGCACCATCTTTCAGACCATTTCGCTAAAAGACGAACTGCGGCTAAGATCCACGCGCAAACCAGGCATCGAGTTCCGCGTGCGCGGCAATGCTTCGCTTTCAAGTGAGCCTGTCGAGAAAAATCTCGCCTATCGCGCAGTGGATGCACTGCGCCAGGAACTTAACGAACGCGACGGCGTCGCCATCGAATTGCGCAAAGCCATTCCGGCTGGCCGAGGGCTGGGCGGCGGCTCGAGCGACGCGGCATCCGCGCTCATTGGGTATCTCCGCCTTGCCAAAAACCAACTGCCCCGCGAGCGGCTGTTCGAACTGGCCGCCAGCCTCGGCGCCGATGTCCCCTTTTTCCTGGAAGGTGGCCGCGCGCTCGGCATTGGCAAGGGCGACGAAATCTATCCTCTGCCGGATATTCCAAAGTTCCACCTGCTCGTCGTCTCGCCGCAGGCAATTCATGTACCGACTCCAGATGCTTATCGCTGGCTTGACGCACCAAAACTCAACGCCCCGCAATTGACAAATCCATCCGGAAACCATAAACTCCATAGGTTCTGTGCTCTCTCTTGGAGCCTGCAGGGCAGCCCCCTCCTGAATGATTTTGAGGATGCGGTCTTCCAGCAGCACCCCCGTCTGGCTGAAATCAAACGGGATCTGCTTCAAAACGGAGCAACAGAAGCCTTGCTGGCGGGTAGCGGTTCGGCGGTGATTGGAGTTTTCCCGAGCCCAGCTAAGGCGCGCCGAGCCGCTGTTGGGTTTCCGCTTGATCAGACTTTCGTTTGCGAGACCGTCTCGCGCGATTCGTATCGCCGTCTGATGCAAAGTCGCACTGTTCTTTGTGCGCCTCGCGATTAATCCTCAGCGTCTTTAGCCAAATAACCCAGGGAATTTCAGCTTGCAGACTTTGCAGGGTGGAGACCGCTTCGTGAACGACGAGCGTTTCAAGATTTTTTCGGGTACGGCGAACCCCGTGCTGGCCGAATCCATCTGCCGGCATCTCGACGTGCCTTTGGGCAAAGCCATGCTGGGCCGCTTCAGCGATGGCGAAATTTATTTTCAGATTTTGGAAAATGTGCGCGGCGCGGACGTTTTCGTTGTCCAGCCCTGCCATTATCCGGTGGACAACCACCTGCTTGAACTTTTGCTGATGATTGACGCTTTCAAACGCGCATCCGCCTGGCGCATCACCGCCGTGCTGCCGTATTACTGCTACGCCCGGCAGGATCGCAAAGACAAGCCGCGGGTTCCGATCTCCGCGAAGCTGGTCGCCGACTTACTCGAAACTGCGGGAGCGACCCGCGCGTTGACGCTTGATTTGCATGCGCCGCAGATTCAGGGCTATTTCGACGTTCCAGTCGACCATCTGTTTGCGTCACCGGTGCTCGTCGAATATTTCCGCCAGTTGAATTTGCCGGATTTGACCGTTGTGTCGCCCGATGCGGGTGGCGTGGAGCGCGCCCGCTTCTTCGCGAAACGCCTCGATGCACCCCTGGCAATCGTGGACAAACGCCGTGTCGATGTGGACGTCAGCGAAGTGATGCACCTCATCGGAGACGTCAAGGGCCGCAGCACGTTGATCCTGGACGACATCATTGATACCGCGGGCACGCTGGTCAAGACCGCGGAAGCGCTGTTGAAGGAAGGCTCCACGCAGGTTTACGCGGCTTGCACGCACGCTGTGCTTTCCGGTCCGGCAGTGGAGCGCATCGCCAAGTCGCAAATCAAGGAAGTTGTCGCAACCGATTCGGTTCCGCTCAGTGATTCGGCTCGCGCACTGAAGAAAATTCGCGTGCTCAGCGTTGCAGACCTGCTTGCGCGCGGCATTCGCTCGATTCACGAGGAAACCTCGATCAGCGAACTGTTTATCTGATTTTTGAATCGGCCTGAATCTCAGGGCCCCGCAGTCATAAGGAAGGGAAGAAGGCAATGGCAGACAAGATCGTAGTCGAAGCAGCAGTCCGCGAATCTCGCGGCAAAAATGAAGCGCGCCGCCAGCGCGTGGCGGGCAAAATTCCGGCCACGCTTTATGGTGGTAAGGGCAGCGCCGTATCACTCACCGTGAACGCCAAGCAGGTTGGCCAGATTCTTCGCTCCGCAACCGGCCACAACACGCTGTTCCAGGTTGCCATGGAGGGCACGGAGCAGCCCGCCATCGTGAAGGATTGGCAGGTTGATCCGGTCAGCGGAAATCTCCTGCACGTTGATCTGCTTCGCATCGCGATGGACGTTCGCATGCGCGTCAAGGTTCCCGTGCACACCTTCGGCGAGCCGTCAGGCGTAAAAGTCGAAGGCGGCGTATTTGAAATCGTCACCCGTGAAGTAGAAATCGAATGCTTGCCCGGCGAAATTCCGACGGAATTCAAACTGGATGTCAGCCATCTCGCGATGAACAATCAACTTCGCGCCGGTGATATTCCAATCGACACCAGCAAGATGAAGCTGGTCACCGAACCGGAACGCGTCCTCGCCCACGTGGTTGCTCTGCGCGTGGAAGAAGAGAAACCCGTCGAAGCGGTGGCGGCGGAAACGGCCACGCCAGCCGAGCCCGAAGTCATCAAGAAGGGCAAGAAGGAAGTCGAAGGCGAAGAGGCCGCAGAAGGCGCCGAGAAGCCGGAGAAAAAGAAGTAGGGTCTGGAGGGCCTGTACTTACAGACCCTGAAGCTAAAACAGTTCTTTTTCTTTTGTACCGCTCTCTTGCGGGTTTTGCAGTTGTCGCGAAGCGAGGCATATGCGGCTTATTGTCGGCCTTGGTAATCCTGGCCCGGAGTATCAATGGACGCCGCATAACCTCGGATTCCTCGCCGTGGATGAACTGGCAAATCGCGGCGGCATCCGCGTCGAGCGGCCGGAAGCAAAGGCTCTGGTAGGTTTGGGCAAAGTGGCAGGGGAAGAAGTCATCCTTGCCAAGCCGCAAACGTACATGAACCTCAGCGGTATCTCGGTACGGGAGCTGCTCGAAAAGTACGAGCTTGGTCCGCAGGACGTGCTTGCGATGTGGGATGAAGTCCAATTGCCGTGGGGTGCGATTCGCATCCACGGCGAAGGCAGTGCGGGCAGCCACAACGGAGCCGGGTCGCTGATCAACTCGCTCGGTACGCAGGCGATTGCGAGGCTGCGGCTCGGTTGTGGACCTGATCATCCGCTCAGCAGCAGGAAAGAGTACGTACTGCAGCCGATGAAGAAATCGGAGTTGGAAGTCGCCGCGGAGCTGATCGCGGATGCCGGCGACGCCGTTGAAATGCTCTTGAGCAAAGGCATCGAAGCGGCAATGAACAAGTACAACCGGCGCGAACGTCAGCAGGATGAAGCCGCCGAGACGGAATGAGTTTCCCGGCCCGGAGAATTTTCGGACCGGAACTGGCAGTTGAGTGAACAGGGTTTCAGGGTTTGTATTTACAAGCCCTGCGATGAACGGATTTCAGGGCTTGTACTCACACAAGCTCTGAGCTGAAAGAGAAACGAGGAACCATGGAAGAGCGTCTGTACGACCTGATTTTTATTGTCCGTCCGGCCACACCGGAGGAAGAGATCAAGAAAGTGGAGCACACGGTCGAGCACGCCTGCACGGAAAAGGGCGCCAAGATCGAAAAGACCGAGCATTGGGGCACGCGCAAGCTGGCCTACCGCGTGGCGAAACACCGCGAAGGCATCTATGTCTACTACCAGATTCGCACTTCGCACAACGACCTGATCGTGGAGCTCGAACGCCGCCTCCGCGTGCAGGATTCGGTCATCAAGTACCTCACGATCCGTCTTGACGAAGACCTAAAGCGGCAAAAGAAACTCACGGCAATTCGCGACAAGCGCGCCGCGCGCCGTCCGAAGCGTCCTGCGCCTGCCCCGGCTCCCGTCGCTGCAACACCAGCGCCAGCTCCGGAGCACGCCGCTAGCTAACAATCAGCCGGCTAACGGCTTCACGAGCGGACTTGTTTTCACGAACCAAAGATTTGGCTCCGGCCACATCGGCGCCACAAGGCACCAACAGGAATTAAGAAAGAAAGGGTAAATGTTATGGCAGACGAACAGAATCAGACCCCTGCAGTTCCCCAGGCACCAGCTTCAGCTCCATCGCCGCGTCGCGAAGGCGGCCCGGGTGGTGGAGGGCATGGTGGCCCAGGTGGCGGACACGGTGGACACGGCGGTGGCGGCGGACGTCGCGAAGGTGGTCCCGGCGGCGGTGGTGGCGGACGCCGTGAAGGCGGTCCCGGTGGTCCAGGCGGCGGTCCCGGCGGCCCTCGCCGCGGCAAGCGCCAATTTTTCCGTAAAAAGAAAGTTTGCAAGTTCTGTGTCGAAAAGATGGATCTGATCGACTACAAGCGTGCCGACATTCTTTCGCAGTTCGTGCAGGAACGCGGCAAGATTCTTCCGCGCCGTATGACAGGAGTCTGCGCGCGTCACCAGCGCTGGCTCGGTGTCGCCATCAAGCGCGCCCGCAATATCGCATTGCTGCCGTTCGCCGGCAGCGCCGCCGGCAGCTCCGCTCCGCGCGCTGTTGAACCTGCTAAGCCTCAACCGGCCGCTTAAGTTTTTGCTCGGGTGCAACATTGGACTCAAATAAAAAGGAATACGATCATGCAAATTATTCTTCAGGAAGACGTCGAAAAGCTTGGCCATCGCGGTGATGTGGTCACTGTCAAGCCGGGCTACGCGCGCAATTTTCTGCTTCCGCGCAAGCTAGGTATCGAAGCGACGCTTGGAAACATGAAAGCGCTTGAACGTATTCGCACCTCGTTGGCAAAAAAGACCGCCACCGAGCTCGATGCCGCGCACAAGCAGGCGGAACTCCTCAATGGTGTTGCCGTCAGGTTCGCGCGCAAGACCGGTGAGAACGACCAGATGTTCGGCTCGGTCACCTCCGCCGATATTTCTGACGCCCTCGCAGCGCAGGGCTTCAAAGTCGACAAGCGCCAGATCCAGCTCGCTGAACCCATCAAGGTCGTTGGCGAACAGTCCCTTACTGTCAAGGTCTTTCGCGATGTGACCGCCTCCATCAAAGTCACCGTTGACAAAGAAGCCTAGTCAACGATGCAATGCTTTTTCAAGGGGCGCGGCGCTGCTGCGCCTTTTTTTCTGCTATTTCTCAAATCCTTCCGCAAATTCCTGCACATCCACAGTTTTCCACCGGCCACCTTCATCGCTCGCGAAGTTGGTCACCATCGCGACCACCATGTGCGCGTCCGGGTAAAGAATAAGTTCCGACGTCCCTCCCACCGATCCACCACTATGCTCCAATATTTTTTGCCCGCTTGTTGATTTCCCGATGAACCAGCCCATTCCGTACTTTGTTTCCTGCCCATCTTTGGTTTTCTGCGGCGTGAACAATAGCTGCAGAGAATCTCTTTTCAGAAATCCGGGTTGCAGAAGCGCCGAACCGAAGCGCACGAGATCTTCGGCGCTGGATAAAAATCCGCCACCTGCCCACTTGTAGCTATTGTCCACAAAGGGTGCGTTCAACACATGCTTGTCCTTTGGTTGGGTGTAAAAGCGTGCTCGCTGCTCGATAATTTCCGCTGGCTGATCCTCAACGGTGCTGCGCAAACCGAGCGGCTCGAACACGTGCTCGTGCATGTAGGAAAGAAAATCCTGCCCTGATGCGCCTTGCACTACGGCGCTCAGTAGATTGAATCCATAACTTGAATAGCTGAACTTGGTTCCCGGAGGCGCTACCAGCGGATCATCCTGGAAAATCTTCAAACCTTCCAGCACGTTGCTGTAGTGTTTTGCGCTGAGGTTTTCATCATCCTTGTAATGCCGGATGCCGCCAAGATGTCCGGCAAGCATTCGTGTCGTGATCGGCGCGCCTTTGTCTGGAAACGACGGAACGTACTTCTGTATGGGCGCATCGAGATCGAGTTTCCCTTGCTCTACAAGCTGTACCAGCGCGACCGCAGTGAGCGGCTTTGACACGCTTCCAATCCGGAATTTCGTCGTCGGCCAAACAGGAACTCGCTCCTCCAGATCCGCAAAGCCGAATCCCTCTGAATACACGATACGTCCATCCACGGCCACAGCGACAGCCAGCCCAGGAATTCCTCGACCCAACAATTCCTTTGCCACAGCGCGGGCATGCTCTTCGGCCTTGGAATAATCCTTCGCAAGCGCGATTGCCGTCGGTGCGGCCTGCGCATTCGACACTGGAGCGACAGCACTACCAACACAACCTGCCACGAGAAATGACAGCACCACCAAAAATTTCCGCGCCACGAAGATCTTGCTCGCCTCTTTCTGCATTCTTCCTCCTCACAACTTTCTGCGCGTCATCAAGGGCATCATCATCCCATATCGTTTCGCAAAAAAATTCTTCGCACCGACTTTTCCAACTTTTTCCGACGTTATGCACAGCATTCCGGATTGACGCTTCGCTCGCACGCCATCACAATGCACGCAATCCTTCGGACAGCAAGCCGCGCCGGAAACATCTACTCGCCCTCCGGACTTGCGCACCGCGGGCCAATTTGCTATAAAGCGAATAAAAGGCGAAGACTGAAACTATCTCTATGCCTGCCGAAGCCACTCTCGAACGCCCCCTGCCGCAGAATCTCGACGCCGAACGTTCGATTCTCGGCGCGATTCTGCTCGACAATCACGCACTCAACGCCGCCATCGAAAATATAAAGCCCGAAGATTTTTTCCTGGAGCAACACCGCCGCGTTTTCAACCAGATGATTGCGCTCGGCGAGAGCCAGCAGGCCATCGATCTTGTCACGCTCACCGAATCGCTGCATCGCGTCGGCGAACTCGAAGCTTCCGGCGGCGCGCCGTATCTCGCCGCGCTTGCCGACGGAATGCCCCGCGTAAGCAACGTTGAGCATTACGCCCGCATCGTTCGCGAAAAAGCGCTGCTCCGCAATCTGATCCATGCCACGCACAATATTCAGCAGCGCGCTCTGGAAGGCGAAGACGGCGCCGACACGATCCTCGACAACGCGGAGTCTTCGATCTTTGCCCTCGCCGAAGACCGAGTCAAAGCCGGCCTCATTCCGGTGAAGGACATCGTCCGCGACAATTTCGAGCGCCTCGAGAAAATTTTTCGCGAAGGCAAAAGCATCACCGGTGTTTCCACCGGCTACATGGAGCTCGACAAGCTTCTTTCTGGCTTGCAGCCTTCCGAACTTCTGATCCTCGCCGCGCGGCCTTCGCAGGGAAAAACGGCTCTGGCTCTCAACTTCGCTGAAAACATTTCCATCCGCGCGGGCATGCCCGTCGCTTTCTTCAGCTTGGAAATGTCGAAGGAATCCCTGCTCCAGCGCCTTGTCGCCTCCGTCGCGCAAATTGACGCGCACAAGTTTCGCTCCGGGCACCTCAGTCGCGAAGATTGGCGTCGCATGACCGAAGCGCTCGGCACCATCTCCTCCGCGCCGCTCTGGATCGACGATGCCGGTTCCACCAGCGTCCTCGAAATCGGCGCCAAGGCCCGCCGCCTCAAACGCGAAAAAGGTCTTTCGCTGGTTGTCGTCGATTATCTTCAGTTGATCACCGGTCGCGGTCGCTTCAACAATCGCCAGGAAGAAGTCTCCAGCATCTCGCGCGGCCTCAAAGGTCTTGCCAAGGAACTGCAGCTTCCCGTGCTCGTCCTCAGCCAGCTCACGCGCGCGCCCGAGCGCGAAGAGCGCGGCCCTCAGCTGTCCGACCTCCGCGAATCCGGCGCCATCGAGCAGGATGCCGACGTCGTGATGTTCATCTACCGGCCGCACTGGTCAAAAATGGACGCCTCGCCTGAAGAGCGCGATCAGGCTGAAATCCAAGTCGCCAAGCAGCGAAACGGGCCCACCGACAAAGTGCGTTTTGTGTTTCGCAGCCGGCTCACACGCTTTGAAGAGGCCGCGCCAGATGCCTTCTCCCAATTCGCGCCCGACGAGTAGCCGCAGCTTGCGGCTTCATGTAACCGCGACGTGGGGCGCCAGCATGTAGGCGGTAAGCGGCTCCAACAGTATGTAATTCGAGCCGCACTGCGGTTTTTGGCACACACGCCCTTCACGGAGCAAAGACTGCCCTGCGGCCTAATGGCTGCGGTTTCAATGCAGTACGGGTCTTCCGCACCGCGCTCCACCTGGCCATCCTCACGGCATTGAGCGTGCATATTGGTCTGTTGTCTTTCTCGCTCCAGCGCTTTGCCGATTCATGCGCTGGCCCGAGGATGTCTTAAAATAGGAATTCTGTAGGCGCGCGGAAATTGGCGCTAGAAATCCACTCTGGAAACAGGAATGTCTGCTCAGAAAAAAGTAGAAACTGTAAATGGCCGGCCAGTGTGGGCCGATGTTTCTCTCTCCGCGCTCACACACAATCTTCATGCCATTCGCGATTTCGTGAATCCGAAATCCGAAAAGCGCTCCACTCCGCGAAAAGTCCTCTGCATTGTCAAAGGCAATGGCTATGGCCACGGTGGCCCGCAAGTTGCCAAAGCCCTCGAAAAAGCGGGTGCCGATTGGTTCGGCGTCACTGGCGCCGCCGAAGGCGAACAGGTTCGCAAAGCCGGCGTACGCAAACCGATTCTTGCGCTCACAAGTTTTTGGCCCGGTGAAGAGGCGCAGCTGCTTGCAAATCGCATCTATCCCGCCATCATTCGCTGCGAACAATTGGCTGCGATCGATTCCGCCGCGTCAGGCCGCAAATTCGCAAAGCGCTCTGTTGGCTTCCATCTGAAAATCGACACGGGAATGAACCGTCTCGGCATCGCTCCGTCCGATATCGAATGTTTCGCACGCCAGTACGAAAAATCCTCACGGCTCAAGCTCGAAGGAATATTCACCCACTTTGCGTCGTCCGAAGTTTTTGACGGGCCCGTCGCTTCGCAGAATTGCCGCCAGGAAGAAAGTTTTCACAAAGCAATTGAACGCTTGCGCGCTCTTGGAATTGATCCCGGTCTGATTCACCTCGCCAACAGCGCGGCTATCGTGTCGCGTCCGGAAACCTGGGCGGACATGGTGCGTCCCGGCGCAATTCTCTACGGTTATCATCCCGGCTACGATCCGGCCGAGCGCCGCGTCGAAGCTGAAAAACAGCTGCCGCTTCGTCCGGTGATGAGCCTGCGCGCGCGCATCATCAACATTCGCAATGTTGCGGCGGGTGAGGCCGTTGGCTACAGCTCAAAATTCCTGACCAACCGTCCGTCAAAAATTGCCGTGCTCGCCGCAGGCTATGGCGACGGCATTCACCGTTCGCTCGGCAATAAAGGCAACGTGCTCGTTCGCGGCGTTCTTGCACCCATCGTCGGCATCGTCTCGATGGACGTCACCATGATCGATGTGACCGATGTTCCTGGCGCTTCGCTCGGCGATGTTGCCACCATTTACGGTACCGATGGCAAACACGTTCTCCCCGCAAATCTGGTCGCGCGCGGCATCGGCACTGTTACCTCAGACTTGCTTTGTGCCGTCAGCGCGCGCGTTCCGCGAATCTACCTAAGCTGACCTCCAGGGTGATACTAGTTCGTGTATTGACGCCTGCGCGAAGCTGGCGTATATAGGTGACTTAGGGGTACGTCGCGGTAAGCTTGGACCCCGCCGGGTCTCTCATCCACTCGGAACCTCGCGGGCAGCGGTACCGATTTTGCAGTGATGCAGCATCCCTGCGGGGATGCGGGGGTTTCAGGGCTTGTTTTACAGGCCCTGAGGTGAAGGGGTTTCAGGGTCTGTACGTACAAACCCTGAGACAAAGAAGTTGCGCTCACAAACCCCGCGCTGAAAGGTCGTATGAGCCGCACTCTGCCCGAGTCACCTGGACCATTGGAACCCGGCAATCATTCGCGGAGTCTCGCCGAAATATCAAAATCTTCCGCATCGCTGCTTCCGTGGAATGCCTGGCTCTTCCGCATTTTTCTGATTGCCGCGGCCTGCAGCATCACTCTAAGTCTTTCTCCGTTCGGACTGCATCGCTGGACTGCCGCCGGTCTTGGCGTGCTCTTATCGCTCGCGATTCTTCTGATCGAGCACCGCCTTCGCAGCGCGTCAGCCACGGCTCTTCTCGGTGGCGTGACGGGAGGCCTGCTCGGCGCCCTTGCCGCATTGTTGGTGACCATCGTCATCTCCCGCACCTCGGAACCTGAACCCGCGAAATCTTTTCTGGAATATGCCTCTTTGCTGGGATTCGGCTATGTCGGCGTAATGCTCGGCTCGCAGAAAGCCAGCTTTTTCAGGCCCGAGTCGCTTCAGGGAATTTTGCGCGCGCGTGGGACTGCCTCTTCACCCCAGGTCGAAGGCAAACTGCTCGACACCAGCGTCTTGATTGACGGCAGGATCGCCGATATCTGCGAAGCCCACTTCCTCGATGGTCCGCTGCTGGTTCCGCAATTCGTCCTGCACGAATTGCAGATGATTGCCGACTCCGCCGACAGCTTGCGCCGTCAACGCGGGCGCCGCGGGCTCGAAGTCCTGCAACGCATCCAGAAAATGCAGACTCTTGAAGTCCGCGTCATCGAAGATAATCCCAATACTTCGAACGAAGTTGACCGCAAACTTGTCGAGCTTGCCCTCCGCCTCCGTGCCAGGATTGTCACCAACGACTTCAATCTCAATAAAGTTGCCAGCGTGCAGGGCATCAGCGTTCTCAACGTGAACCTTCTCGCCAACGCGGTGCGGCCGGCGTTTCTTCCCGGCGAAGGAATGCGCGTTTTTATCCTTCGCGAAGGCAAGGAAGCTAATCAGGGAGTGGCTTATCTCGAAGATGGCACCATGGTTGTCGTCGACGGCGCTCGCCGGCTGATCAACAAGACCGTGGACATCCTCGTCACTTCTGTCCATCAGACACCCGCAGGTAAGATGATTTTCGGCCGCATTGACGAACACGGTGATGCCGCGCCAAGCGTACGACAGGCCGCCGTCGGGGGCCGCAGCTCTCGCTCAGACTTTTCCGAAAGGTCGCTCGAGTAAAATCCGCCGCGCCTGGCTTGCTTGGCTGAAGAGCGCTCCGTTCTTCATCAATCTCCGTTTCGCCGGTTTCCCACCACCACTCTGATTGAGGTAAACTCAAACTCTTGGGGTAACGGCCGCAGAGCAATGTGGCAGCCTCCGCTTCCCAATTCCCCCAAAAATTCAATGACCAGAATCACTGCCATTTTGCCCGCCGCTGGAATGGGCACGCGCATGGGCGGCGAAACGCCCAAACAATTCCTTGAATTGGATGGCTCGCCCATCCTTCTTCATACACTGCGCCGGCTCGCATCTTGCGATGCGATCACCGACATCATTCTTGCCACCCGCGCCGACGAAATTCGACGCCTGGAAGAATCTTGCCGGCAGGAAAAATTCCGTCAGGCAATTCACGTGGTGAAAGGGGGTGCCTCGCGGCAGGAATCGGTCGCGGCAGCCCTCGAACACGTAGGCGCAGACACCGAACTTGTTGCCGTCCACGACGCTGTCCGCCCGTTCGTTACCCGCGAACAGGTTTCTCGTGTCATCGATGAAGCGCGTAAGTGCGGCGCCGCAATCCTTGGCATTCCCGCGATGGATACTGTCAAGGAAGTGAAGCGCGGCAGCCTGCCCGAAGATGTTGCGCTGATCACGGGCACGATTCCCCGCGAGCGCATCGTCCTCGCTCAAACGCCGCAGGTGTTTCACACAAAATTATTGAAAGAGGCTTTTGCTAGGGCGGCCGCCGACGGCGTCAACGCTTCCGACGAAGCTGGCCTCGTCGAACGGCTGGGTCACGATGTTCACGTCGTACACGGCACCGAGCGCAACATCAAGATTACCAAGCCCTCGGATATGGAACTGGCCCGCTTCTATCTCGGCCTGGAGCGCGGAAAGGCTCACCAGGCATGAGTGCCATTTATGGGTAAAATTCGTTGCGGCATTGGGTACGACTTGCATCGCCTTGCGGAAGGCCGCCCGCTCGTCGTCGGCGGCATCACGCTTCCATTCGACAAAGGACCGGTCGGGCACTCCGACGGCGATGTTCTCGCCCATGCCGTGTGCGACGCACTGCTGGGCGCGGCGGCACTCGGCGATATCGGCACTCATTTTCCAGACACCGATCCCAAATGGAAAGGCGCAAACAGCCTGATGTTTCTCGAGCACGCGCGAAAACTTCTGGACGAAAAGTCCCTGACCATTGAGCACGTTGATGCCGTTGTGATTACCGAAAAGCCAAAACTGGGGCCCCATTTTCCGAAAATGCGCGAAGCCCTCGCAAAATCCCTCGGCCTAGCACCCGAGCAGATTCACCTGAAAGCCAAAACCAATGAAGGCGTCGACGCCATCGGGCGCGGAGAAGCCATCGCCGCACATGTCGTAGCCACGCTAAGCGCTGCTTAGCGGCCTCCAGTAGCACATAGTGCAGTGGAGAGTTGCAATGGATGTGACGGAAGCAGGCGGGATTCTGGAGCAGCAGATAGGCTCGCTAAGAGAGAGACCGTATTCGGAGTTGAAACAACTTGTGGAAGCCCGGGTGATCCAAACCCTAGAGATAGTTGGGGCATCGGGGACTCGATATAGTGTTGAGGCTCAAGCCCTTTGGGATTCTAAAAAAAGAGACAACATCCGCGTGCTGGCGTCTATTGACGACGGCGGAACACGGGCATTTCACCCTGTCACGTGCGATTTTATTAAAGCACCGGACGGCAGTTTTGTAGGTGAATGATTGGCACAAATATTCCCGTGCGTTAATAGATCGAGCAATGACGAACCCCGAACCCGCCTCTGTCCTGCCCGCCGAAAACAACATCACCGCATCCGATGTCGCACAAATCCTCCGCGAACATAGCTGGCACAGCGAAGAGCTCTCTGCGGAACAGTCGGCGTGGTGCGAGCGCGCCGCGGCCCTTCTCGGACCGCAATCTGCGGACCGACCTGCACTCGAAAATTTGCTTGCCTTGATTTTTCACTACGATGCCCGAGAAATTCTGGCTCAAGTGGATTCCCACGTGGTGATGTCCCGCTACGCCGCGCGAGAGGCGCTCCGCCAGCTGGCCTCGCTGCTGCTCGATCCCGTTGCACTCACAACGGATCGTTTCCGCGAAGTAGTGGACACAATGAAGTCTAATCTCGATATCCGCGGCCGCGAACTTTTTCAAACCTTACGATTGTCGCTGGCAGGCCGTTCCGGCGACGGCGAACTCGACCGCGTCGTCCTTCTCCTCGACGAGGCATCCGCTGCTCATTTCGCCTCACCCGTAAAAACCGCCCGCGAACGCATCATCGAATTTTGTTCCGCCATGGACTAATGTTTTGCTCTAGCAACGCCGTCGCAGCTGCTCCAGCAACCTTGGTGTCCATTGTTATATTCGGTTTTGTAGAGGGCAACTTTAGTTGGCCATCGTTGTTTTGCTAGTCGTTGTAGCGGCTGCCGTCCACACGCAAAACGCAACAACGGATGCGAATACAGCAATGAGCGCTACGCGGCGAGGTTTCATGTCGCCGCTCCCTACGTCGTCGGTCCTTTGGCGAGTGCGACCGCTGCCAAATTTCCGCCCAAGCCCATGGTCTCTACCGCCGAAGACGTTACGATGACCATCGAGCCGCGTTCCTTGATCGCTTCATACAACATATTCATTGCGCGCAAGTGCATTTTTGCGGGCGGAACTTCTTTTATCGTCGAATGATTTCTTATTTCACCGCCGGCGCCAGCGGCTTCAGCCGTTCCTTGTTGATTTTCAGGACGATCCCAGCATTGCGATCCGCGACTTCGCTCACTTTGTATTCCGAAGCCGTGCCGAGTACTTGCGCCACTTCGGATGGCGTCAGCTTGTATTCGTCGGTCAGCCACTGGGCCATGTTCGCGGTGGCGTCGCGGAATGCGTCGTCGAGCGATCCATCCAATCCCATGGCCATTACGTGAGTTGCTGATTCCACTCGAGGACCCGGAATGCGTTTCGCGGGAATTACATCCACTATGATTTCGACATCCATCGAAGTTTCCAGTGCGTTTCCATTGAGTTCGCCGTCGCCCTCGGCGGCATGGCCGTCACCAACGTAGAGCAGCGCGCCAGGCACCCTGACCGGTAAGTAGACCGTCGCGCCCTCGATGATTTCATTGAAGTCCATGTTTCCGCCGTAGCCACCGGAGTCGCCGGTACCTGGCGGGGCTTGTGCAATCCCTGGAGCAACCGCAACGCAACCCAGCATTGGTCGCAGCGGAACAGAATAGTGCGTCAAATGTTCCGCCGGTTTTTCAGGAGCCGCCATGCCGTTCTCCCGATCGAGATGCCAGCGCACATTCTTGAATCCGTCCTTCATCTTGGCGGCCCAATTGCTGTCAAGACCGCGGCCAACAATTCCGTCATCACTGATCGCCCAATCGCGATTCAGACGAAGTCGCATAATGTGCACGGCCAGCGTGTCTCCGGGCGCTGCCGTCTCGATGTAAAAGGGTCCGGTTTCAGGATTGCCACCGAGAACGCGCGTGACACCTTTCTCGTCCGTGCCGCCAGCATCGACCGTGGTGGTATGAATCGTGTCACCGGGAGCGACAGTCAGCACCGGGTTGTTTTCCGCAGAAAATCGCCGATAGAAAATGGTTGGCACAAACTCATGCCGCTCCGCAGCGGCACCGGCACGACGCTTGGGAACAATGGTCGCGGTAAACTGGTGTGACGCCGGATGCGACTTGTCATCGCCGTTCACGAAGACAACTGTTCCTGTGATCGTGCCGTTCTGCAGTGTGCCTTTTGCGTCTTCCGTCCCGCCTTGATCATCCTTGGCCAGAAACTGGATCGAATTTCCAGTGACCTTGCCCTCGAGTTTGTCACCGTCAAAATTGCCGCTAAGTTTTTCGCCCGTCTGCTCCAGCTCCATCATGAAATAGAGTGGAGAGCCGTAGAAGTCCGCGCTGACGATCCAGCGTCCTGCAATCGTGTCTGGCGGACGCGGTTGCTTTGTCGAATCTTGGGCGGAAACTGCGCGAGGCAGCAGGAGCGACGAACTGAGAAGTAGCAAGGACAGGAATTTGCGCATGAAATTTCCCCGGCGTGGAGTTTAGACGACATACTTCGTAGATAGTAAGCCCAATTTTGCGCGGAGCGAATTGCGACGGTAGACTGTGGAGCCTATGGACAAGCTGACGGGAATACATGCAGTGAAAGAGGCACTTGAGGCGGCGCGGGCGCTTGAGTACGTGCTCGTGGCAAAAGGAAGACAAGACACACGCGCGGAAGAAATCGTACAACTTGCAAGACGCAACGGAATTCCCGTGCGCTTTGAAGAGCGCGGGCAACTCGATCGTGCTGCAGGCACACGCGATCACCAAGGAGTGGTGGCGATTGGCGCGGCGCGCGCCGCAAGCACGTTTGAAGATATTCTTGCGAACGCGAACAAGGAAAAAGGCAAGCCAGGATTGATTGTACTGCTTGATGGCGTGGAAGATCCGCACAATCTGGGCGCGATCGTTCGCACCGCACTGGCTGCGGGCGCGCACGGTGTAGTGATTCCGGAGCGGCGTGCTGCGGGATTGACGGATACAGTAGCGCGGGCTTCGGCCGGTGCGCTTGCGCATCTGCCAGTGGCCAAAGTCACAAATCTCGTGCGCACGATGGAGGCGTTGAAAGAAGCCGGATACTGGCTCGTCGGACTGGATGAACGGGCTGACAAGAATTACACCGAAGTGGACTACACTTCGCCGACGGGAATTGTGCTGGGCGGAGAAGGCGGCGGTTTGCACGAACTCACGCGCAAGCGCTGCGACTTTGTCGTCTCGCTGCCCACGGCGGGCCCAGTGAAGTCACTCAACGTTTCCGTCGCCAGCGGCGTCGTCCTGTTTGAAGCCTTGCGCCAGCGCCACGCGAAAAAATAATTACGATAGAGCCCATGACGAAGCGCCCGTGTCCCCCGACATACAGAAAATCAACGACGCCAGAGAGCTTACTTGTCGTATTGGATGAGGGAGAAGACGTCGAGACCGGGGAGTTTGGAGCGTCCGTTGAGGAATGTGAGTTCGACGGCGAAGGCCGTGCCTTCGACTTTGCCGCCGAGATTTTGGATGAGTTTGGCGGTTGCGGCGGCGGTGCCTCCGGTGGCGAGAAGGTCGTCGCAAATGATAACGCGTTCGCCCGGTTTGATGGCGTCTTCGTGAATTTCGAGAGTGTCCGTTCCGTATTCCAGAGCGTAGGAGATTCCGGCGGTTTTGGCGGGAAGCTTTTTTGGTTTGCGTATTGGAACGAATCCCGCGCCGAGACGGTAAGCCAATGCCGGCGCGAAGATGAAGCCGCGTGCTTCGATGCCCGCAACAATATCGACCGTATGATCCCTGAAGTGATCGCAGAGCCGGTCGATCAGCGTGTGAAAGCCCTGCTTGTCTTTCAGAAGCGTGGTGAGATCGTAGAAAAGAATTCCCGGCTTCGGATAGTCCTTCACTTCGCGGATCAATTTTTTCAGGTCATTCATTCCAACGCTCCCTATTTAAAAAAAACTTCGCTACAAATTAAACAACAAGCCAAGACTGGCTCTGCCGGCGGATTTGCCACGACAGTCCCGCTACTGATCGTACGTGATGCTGAATTCTTCTGCGAATTCTGGCTTGATCTCGGCGGACTCTTCGGCAAGGTGCTGAACCATGGCGCCACGCGGGCCGCGTTCGATGATCGTGCGAAAGCGCGCGAGATTTTCCGGCAAGCCGATGGCGTACACTTCCACGCGTCCGTCGCGAAGATTGCGCACGAAGCCAGAGAGACGCAGCCGTTCGGCTTCGTCTTGAGTGAAATAACGGAACCCGACACCTTGCACGATTCCGGACACGAGGTAGCGGCGAGCGATTTGAGCGGTAGTCATTAAATTGCAGATTGTAACATTTTCGGTTCAGAATCAGATGCGGCGCGATTCCGTCCGTGACCGAGCGAAGACTGCAGTCGTCTTTGTACCTCTTTACTATGGGCTGTAAACTGGTTGATGCAGACGAACGTTGAGAGTGGCTGCGAATGATGCCAGGCCGCCATTCTTCCGCGTGGTGCATCTTAAGAGTCATTGAAACAAGCGAAGATGAAACCAGAGAAATATAACAGCAGGATGAAAACGATCGGCAAAACGGCTGTTGCGGCAATACTGGCGATGGGCTGCGCGACGATTACGTGGGCGCAGGATGCGAGCGGCCCGCTGACTCCGCCGCCGGCCGCCGAACATAATGTCCGCCGAATGACGACGAGGGAAACCATGGAGCCTCCGCCGCCGTTGCCGCCGGCGGAAATCATCAAAGCGTTTGCGGAGAAGGAAGAAAAGTTTCTGCAGGCACGGATGCAATACGGATACAAAAAAACCGTGAAGGTGACCGAGTTTGGAAAAGACGGGCAACCGAGCGGGGAATTCCAAATGACCACGCAGTTAGTGGTGGACCCGGACGGCAAGATGTACGAAAAAGTGGTGGATAAGCAGCCGAATTCGCTGCACGCGATCGAGCTCACACCGCTGAATACCAGAACGTTGGGACAGCTTCCATCGTATCCGTTGACTACCCAGCAGCTTTCCAAATACGAGTTGCGGTATATGGGCACGGAAAAGGTGGATGAGATTGACTGCTACATTTTCGATGCCAAGCCGAAATTAATGGAGCGTGCACATGCGCTGTTCCAGGGCGTGGTTTGGGTGGACAAACAGTATCTCGAGGTCGTGAAGACATACGGCAAATGGGTGACCGACCTAGGTGACCAGCATGGGGAAGATTTGCCGTTTGTGAATTTTGAAACGTACCGGGAAAACGTGGATGGAAAATATTGGTTTCCGAACTACGCGCGGTCGGACGATACGCTGCATTTTAAGGAGAGCGGCGACGTGCCAGTGCGCCTGGTGATCAAATGGTCTGACTTTAAGCCGCTACCGGCGAGCGCGGTGCCAGCTCAGGTGACGCCGGATGCGGCGGCTAAGCCGAAGCCGTAGAGAGTCCAATTCTAAGTCATAAATACGAAGGGCGTGAGTTCGCCTGCAAGCTTTCATTGACGAATGCTGCGCAAGTCCGCGTCATCCCTCCCCCAACCCTCAGTCCCGAAGCCCCGGAAAACAAGGACGACCAAAGTATTGAAAACTGAAGAGTATGAAAGGAAAGAAGTCGCAGACGTAAATGCGGCAAAAGTATCAAACAGCAGGGGTTATTACCAAAACCGGTATGCCGCATGACAACGCATGTTCGTTCACCAGAGATACTCCTATAAACGAGTCATGTAAGGCCTCCGTTCGAACGGTTAGCTCCGGAACCGGTTGAGAGCGGCGGGGAGTTCTTCGATGGATTCGAGGAGGATGTCGGGTTTGGCGGCGCGGAGTCGTTTTTCAGTGGGAAAGGGGCCGAGGATGGCGATGGCCGCGCGTACGCCTGCGCTGCGGGCCATTTGCAGGTCTTCTGGGGAGTCGCCGACGTAGACACATTCCGTTGGTCGCAGCGCCATGTGGCGAAGTGCGAGGCGGAGAGGCGCAGGATTGGGTTTGCGGAGCCGGGTATCGCCGCTGCAGACGCGGGCAACGAACTGGTCCCACAGGCGGAACTCGCGCAATTGGCGGTGTACGCGGTCGCGGTCGCCGCTGGTGACGAGGCCGAGGGCATGGCGCCGCGAAAGCAGAGAAAGAATCCGGCGCGCACCAGGAAGCAGTTTGGGGCGATGGCGGCTGTAGCTGAGGCGCCAGGCCTTGTCGGCTGCATCCCATTTGGCGCGAGGAATCTTCGCAGCGCGATAGACGTTGTACCAGTTGGGCGAATAGTGCTGTTCGAGTTCGGCGACGCCCCATGGAATTTGCATTTCACGAAACATGGCGAGGTAGGCGGCGGAATCGGCAGCGTAAGAGTTGAGGAGAGTTCCGTCCCAATCGAAGAGGACGCCTTGGAGTGGTAGATTGCTCGAATTCTTCATTTGAATTTTCGCCGTGCTCGAAGTATCCAGTTTACTTCAATGCGAGCATGCGATGCAGGAGAGGAGGAAGTCGCCCATCTCCTCGCGATGGCAGGCAGAAGGCAGCCGCTATGCAAAAAAAGAGGGGCGCTGAGCGCCCCTCTTTTTAGGATAGGGCACGATACATCGTGCCCCTGCAAATGCACTGACGGTGCGCGGCTAGAATTCGAAACGCAGGGACAGCTGCGCCTGACGCGGGTCTCCGACGCCAAGGCGCAAGAAGCCGTTGAAGTCGAAAAGAGCCGGCGTCGAGAGCGGGTTGACGTTGTTCTTGTTATTGAAGGCGTTGAACATTTCGACCTTCGGAATCACGGCGAAGCGTTCGCCGAAACGGAAAGGACGGGAGACGCCGAAGTCGAACGTGAAGAAGGCGTTGTCTTTGCGAAGGGAGTTGCGTCCAGTGTCCACGCCATTTTGGAAGCGCGGCTCGGCGGTGATGGGTTGCGCTGAGTGCGCCTGCATCCGGATATTGCCGTCGAAACCCCAGGGCAGCGTTGCGACGGTGTAGAAGTTGAAACGGTGGCGCTCATCACGATCTGAGTAGGAATATTCCGACGCAAGGTTGAAAAGGTTGGCATAGCGGAAGGTGAACGGGTCGCGTTCGTTGGAATCGTCGTCGCGGTCGCTAGATAGCGTGTAGTTCGCGTCGAACAAGAATCGGTGGCTCATGCGCTTGCGCAAGCCGATGGTGAAACCACGATAGAGCGATTTGGCAGAGCTGACCGTGTCCGTGATGGCGCCCAGATTCGGGAACGGGGTCGCCACACCCGAACCGAAAACTGCGCTGGGATAGGTGACCGTGTCACCGCTGTTGGGTACGCAAACGCCGGGATTCACGTTGGTGCCACCAATTGTGGAGCAATCGAAGTTGGGATCAACACCGACGTTGGGATTGATGAAGCGGGTCAGGTGAACACCCTTGGACCAAGTGAAGTCGGCGTACGCGGCGTAGTCGCCAACGAGTTGCTGTTCGTAGCCGACGTTCATGGAGTAAATGCGCGGGTTGGCGTAGTCCTTGCTGAAAACGGTGACATCGACTCCGACAGGAATAGTTCCGGTGGGCGGAGGATTGTCAATTGGACCCGCATTCGTTCCGAAGACCGGCGGCGTGCCGAACGCCGAGCCTGCGGCAAAGGATTGTTGCTGGATGCCGTTGGTGGTGATGGCACCGACTTGAGTCAGCATGTTCTGGCGAGCGTTGAAAATGCCAGCATTGGCGCGAAATGCGGACTTGCCGTTACCAAAGACGTCCCACGCAAAACCAAGGCGCGGTTGGAACATCTTGTTCTGGTTGGGAATTTTTCCGTTCGACGGAAAATTTGGATCGCTGAGATTAGGCGAGTAAGCCGTTTGCGACGGGGGAATGACTGGATCGGGGAACCGTTGCGATTCCCAGCGAAGTCCATAGTTAACGGTAAGATTGCGCGTAAGCTTCCAAGTGTCCTGGGCGAAAAGAGCAAACTCGTTGTTGACGATGGAGGAGAAGCCGGATTGATCGAACGTTTCGCCCTGTGTGGCCGGACCGTGCTGAAGGAAGAGGAGAAGGGGTCCGCCAGTGGAGGTGGCTCCTCCCGGGCATGTGGTTGGCGGCACGACGAACGTTCCGTCGGGGCACTCTTGCACCGTTGGGCCATCGGCGACGTAGTGCATGAAGCCGACCGGACTGTCGAAGATGTAGCGGCCTGCGAAAAAGCCTCGGAAGATTTGGGTGTTCTTGGTGTGCAGCCATTCGCCGCCGAATTTGAAGGTGTGCTTTCCGTGAATGACGGAGAAGTTGTCACGAATCTGCGTGCGCCAGAGAAGTTCGTCGACATTAGGATTCAGGAAGAACGGTTGGCCAAAGCGGAACGTAGGGCCAAAGCCCATCGCGGTGTCCGGAATGGAAGTGGGATCAATGGTGTTGCGGGGACGATTCTCGCGCGAATACGTGAAATGCGCTTCGTTCAATTTGTTATTGGAGAGAGTGCTGTACCAGCTGGTGTTGAAGACCTGAATCTTGCTGGGACCCTCGATGCCGTTGGCGGTGGTGCCATAGGTCGGGACGTCAAAGGTCTGGTTGGGATTCTTGGACCAGTCAAAACTGTAGGAACCGAAGATTTGGTTCTTGGCGTTTAAATTGTAATCGGCGCGTCCGAAAACGGAAGCATTGCGAACTGAGTGGTCGACGGGCTTGCCGTCATCTTCATTGAAATTGGATTGCAAAAAATTGAGAAGGCCCTGACGCTGGCAGTCTGGCGTCGAACTGATCAGCGCATCGGTCGCCGGCGTCCCATCAAAAACAGGGCTAGAGGCGCAAGGAGTGCCGAGAGGGGTGTTGAGGTTCTTGCGGGTGAGGTTTTCGCGAATCCCTTCAGCGGACCCGAAGAAAAAGAGCTTGTCCTTCTTAATGGGGCCGCCGATGCTGCCGCCAAACTGTTCGCGATGGAAACCTTCGAGGGGCTGGCCGTCCGAAGTCGCGGAGGAGAGAGCCTTAAGGCGCTGGTACTCGAAAAGGCTGCCGTGCACATTGTTGGTCCCGGACTTGGTGATGACGTTGACGACGCCACCCGCCGTGCGACCATATTCGGCGTTTGCACCCGCGGCCACCACCTGGAATTCCTTCACGGCTTCGAGCGTGATGTCTACAGCAGCGCGTTGGCCGCCCATCTGTTCGCCGAAGAAGCCGTTGTTGTAATCGCCACCGTCGAGGCTGATGTTGTTGAAGATGCCGCGCTGGCCGTTGATGTTGATTTCATCGCCGTCGGGTCCTTGCGAGATGCTGACGCCCGGAGTCAGCGTAAGGAGGTCTTCAAACTTGCGCCCGAGGACCGGGGTTTGCGCGATCGCGGCTTCGTCCAGAGTTGAGGACGATTCGGTCTTTGTAAGCTCAATAACAGGCACGTCGGTAACAACGATCTGTTGCGCGACCGAGGAAACCTTGACCGTTACGGGAATTGAAAGGTTCTGTCCTACGGTAAGATTGATTTTTTCTTGAACGATGGTTGTGAATCCGGGCTTGCTGATGGTGAGCGTGTAATGGCCCGGTGCAAGGTTCAAGAACTGAAAGTGGCCGTCGTTGTTGGTGGATTCGGTGCGGACATAGTTCGTATCCAGATTTTTGGCTTCAACGCTGGCACCTGCCACGCTGCCGCCTTTTTCGTCGAGCACATCGCCCTGAACGCTTCCGGTCGTAAACTGCGCTTGCCCCCATGCTGCTGCGGAATAGAACACACACAACGCCAGAACTGCGGCGCCACAAAATAATTTTTTCACCATTTCCCCCGTAACATCCCCGTTTGCTGCAGGTAAGAAAGTCTCCAGAGGTTGGAGTCACCTGCAGTTACCGTGTGAACAAAGTTTAGGCGGTGGTACCTGCCGTATGCAAGGGGAATGCCTGTGGAAATTTTGGATGCTATGCAGAGAAGCGCCGCATGGTACGCGGGAAAGAGATTTGCTCGAAGCGGATTTTAGACGCCGAATTGGTGGCTAGGAATATTGTCGTCGCGATCGAATTCCAGTTCGTCGAAGGATGCTGCGATGCCAAACCAGCCGGGCATGGCGGCAGGTTCAATACGCGTGACGCGAGCTTTACTGACGATGACGACGTTTCCCCGGCCCATGGGGCGGCTGATGAGAACGACTTCGAGTTCAATCTGAGTTTCGAGTGCGAGCTTGCGGGGACAAAGAAAAAAGACGCCGCTAGAACTGATGTCGCGCGTGACCAGAGTAATGGGGAAGTCTTCGGCCCGGCCATTCACGCCGCGAAGACGCAGTGGAAGGCGCAGGGAAGCTCTGGGATATTCGCGATGTTCGGGAAACACGCCGACGGCGTGGGTCGGCACTCGCGCAAAGCGGCGCATCGGATTGAGTGGTTGGAGTGGCATCACGCGAAGTGACGGCACTCGCAAAGCCCCTACCGCTGGCACAGGAGCAACAGTGCTGAGATTTGGGACAGCGATCGGCCCGGGCATGACGGGTTGCGGAACGAATGTCGCGGGTTTCTCGGGGTCTTGCCGTAAAGCTTGATTGGATGCGCTCATCTCACCCTCAGAGATGCTTCGACTTCGTTCAACGAAGCAGTGCGACAGCGTACAGAGCCTGTCAGACCAAAACGTTGCGCGTTACAGGAAACACTGTACCGAAACGGATTGCGAGGATGCCACTTTGGACAGGCACGAGTCAACCTATGGAAATCTTAAGAAGTGTCCTATCTTCAAACACTTGGTTTTAGTACCGGGTTCGGTTGAGGCAGAGAATGGATTCGGCCTGCGCTAATGCGTGCAGCGACCGGCATTCAAAGTACGCCCAAATTGGTGCTCGACGGTGTGGCACTGCGGCTTTAGAGTCGTGCATGGTGCCCCGCTTACCAGACAACCTGCAGGAAGAATCCCCGTTCGTTTCCCCTAAGACTGAAAACGGGATACCAAATGGCGGCGCGCTGCCAAAAGGCTCCTCGCCAGCGGGCATTCTCGTTCTGAGTTTTCTTACTGTTTACATTTTGTGGGGCGGAACATTCTTCGCCATGAGAGTTGGCGTGGAGTCGTTTCCGCCGCTGATCTTGGCCGGGATGCGACACCTTTCGGTGGGCGTGGTGCTGTATCCTCTTTTGAGATGGCGCACCGGTATTCGGCCCACGGCCGAGCACTGGAGGACGGCGGCGATTTCCGGGGTGCTGCTGCTTTGCATTGGGAATGGAGGTGTCTGCTGGGCGGAGCAGACCGTGCCGTCCGGGATTGCCGCGCTGCTGGTGGCGACTGTGACGCTGTGGATGGTGATCGTCGATTGGGTAAGGCCGGGAGGGCACAAGCCATCCGCGCGGATTCTGTTCGGAATTGTGATGGGTTTCGTGGGAATGGCGATTCTGGTGGGTCCAGCGCGATTGGGCCACGCAGGCAGAGTCGATCCCGTGGGCGCGGGAATACTGATCGTAGCGTCGCTGGCCTGGGCTTGCGGATCGCTCTATTCGAAGCATGGGACGCTGCCGAGTTCGCCGATGTTGGGCGTGGCGATGCAGGGACTGTGTGGCGGCGCGGCGCTTTGGCTTGCGGGACTCTTCAACGGCGAGGTGGCTCGCTTTCATCCGATGGCGGTTTCGTTGCGGTCGTGGGTGGCGGTTGGGTATCTGTTTCTGTTCGGGTCGTGCATCGGATTCACGGCGTACCTTTATATTTTGAAGAAAAGCACTGCGGCACGGGTGGGGACGTACGCGTTTGTGAATCCGATTGTGGCGCTGGTGATTGGACGTTTGCTGGGCGGGGAAGTGCTGTCGCAGAGGACGCTGCTGGCTGCGGCAGTGATTCTGACAGCCGTAGTAGTCGTAATCACGGCACCGCATCGCGATCCACGCGAGGCCGCCGACGCTTTGCCGGCACCCGGCGAAGCGTAGAGATTTCCTCAAAACATTTTAATTTGAAGGCAGATTCCGGATAGCCACGCTCCGAGCTCTGCGGTAACTTTGGCCATGGGGAAAGTGATGAGAGCTGCACAGCATTCGATTGGACAAGCGGTGGCGCGTGTTCCGGCGCGGGCGGAAGCGCGCTACTGGCAAGCAACGCTTGCCCGCGATGCGAGAGCCGACGGAGCATTCTTTTTTGGCGTGAAGTCGACGCAGATTTATTGCCGACCAAGTTGTCCGGCGCGCCGGCCGCTGCGAAAGAACACGCTATTTTTCTCAACGACAAGCGACGCGGAGCGAGAAGGATTTCGTCCGTGCCGGCGCTGCAAGCCGGACGAGATACCTGCGGCGGTTCGCATCGTGCAGCGAGCAGCCCAGGTGCTCGAGAGCGATCTGGATGAGCAGGCAAATGTTGGAGTGCTGGCACGGAAAATAGGAGTTACCACCAGCGCGCTTCGCCGGGCGTTTCGCCAGCAGGCGGGCCTGACGCCAAAGGAACTTGCCGCCGCGCTGCGGTTGAAGAAGTTCAAAAAACTTTTGCGCGAGGGCAACAGCATTACAGACGCGCTTTATGCGACCGGGTACGGCTCAGCGAGCCGGGTCTACGAACGGAGCGACGCGCATTTGGGCATGACGCCCGCGACTTATCAAAAGGGAGGAAAGGGAATGAGAATTCGATACACGACGGCGAAATCATCTTTGGGAGAAGTTCTGGTAGCGGCGACGGAGCGAGGCGTCTCTGCGGTGTATCTGGGTGACACGGCCCCGAAATTGGTGAGCGAGTTGCGCGAAGAGTATCCACGCGCAGAAATCGCGGCGGAGAAAGGCGCGTTCTCGAATTGGGTGGAAGAGATCGTCGCGCGCATGGAAGGGAATGCGCCTCGACGAGAGCTTCCGTTGGATTTACAGGCGACCGCGTTTCAGCGGCGAGTGTGGCAGGAGCTGCAGCGGATTCCACGCGGAGCGACGCGGACGTACAGCCAGATCGCACGAGCCGTTGGCAAGCCTCGCGCCATCAGGGCAGTTGCGAGGGCATGCGCTACGAATCCTGTTTCGATTGTTGTGCCATGTCACAGAGTGGTACGCGCGGATGGAAATCTTGCCGGGTACCGGTGGGGATTATCGCGAAAAGAGAAATTGCTCGAGCGCGAGCGGAGTTAACAGCAGGTGTGAAAAAAACGAGCGCAGCATTGCTCCGCCCGTGCAAACTTCTGAACGTTAGCCGCGAGGTTTGATCTTTGTGGCGTTCTTCGGCCAGTCGGGCTTGAATCTCGAGTCGTCGATCTTCAGGTTCTTCTTGATATCGCTGTAGCGGATGAGCAGGTAATCGCCGGAGCCGGCTTCCAAGAATTTTTGCTGCGCGGGCAGCCAGGACGACTCGTCAATCCAAACCTGCACCTTGCTAATCTGCGACCGCATCTCGGCGGATTTGGGAGTCAGCTCGAGCAGCAAAGTCTTCCTGCCTTCCAAGTCTTGTTCGCCATCGAATGCGATCTCATAACTTTTCTTCAAGTTCTCCGTGCGGGTGCCGAAACCGAGCTCAAGATATTGGTCGACCAGGGCGCGATTTTTGCCGAGGTTGTACTCCTCAATGCGATTGATTTTTGGATTGTAGATAGCAAGATTATCGCCGGTACGGAGAATCGTTCGTGGATCGGGATGCGAGAATTCGATCCTCATCTTGTCATCTTTTTTGCGCAGCCACATCTGGCCGGATTCCTTGGAGGTGTCCTTCACGACGTCGGTGTACTTGATGTGCTCGACATTCGCGGTGAGGGTGTGAAAATCGCGCGCGGCGGCGTCCATCATGCCGAGTGCGGAATCGATCGTCCACTTTTGCCCGGACTGCGCGTTTGCGCCGGGTGATAGGAAAACCAGCGCAGCGACGACGAGGCTAAAAAAACAACCAGGCTTACCGGTCAACGTGGGTCCCATCCGCTGCGAAATTCTCGGGAAAAACATCCAGAATTGATCGTAGCACAGTTAGTAAGACGTATTTGGCGAGAAGCGAGTTTCTGTGAGCGATGCTACTTTTTGCGAAGCGTCACTTGATAGGTGATGACGGCTCCCTGCGCATCGCGAATGGCTTCAACGTTGGTGATTTCAAACCGGCCGTTTTGCAGTGAGGACTCAGTCCTCTGGAGCGCGCGGTGAAGCTCATTTTGGAGCTGCGGCATCTGCTCCGGGGGAGTCAGGATGCGCGTGTCGACCTTGTAGACTTGTTGATTTCCCTTTTCGCTCAGAAGTTCGACCTGCGCGGATGCAGCAGGAACTTCGCGCGTAGGCTGGTCATGGAACCAGCGACTGGGAGTGAGCAGAACGAAAATCAGGATGGCGATTACGGCGAGGTCGTATTGCCACGAGCCGCGCTCATAGGACCAGAAGAAAATCCGCGACAAAATTTGACCTGGGGAAGCCATGTCAATCTGCTGGAATTCCGTCGACGATCACGCCGTCGCGCATGTGTACGACTCGATCGAAATAGGTGGTGGCTTCCGGATTGTGCGTAATCATCACGATGGTCTGGCCCAGATCTTTGTTCAGACGGCGCAGCATCTCCAGCACAATCTCGGAATTTTTCGTATCAAGATTGCCGGTGGGCTCGTCTGCCAGCAGTATTTTCGGCTCGTTGATGATCGCACGGGCGATTGCAACGCGCTGCTGTTCGCCGCCCGACATCTCGGAAGGCTTGTGAGTAAGCCGGCCTTCGAGCCCGAGCATTTTCGTGACAACATCAAAGCGGTGTGGATCGAAGCCGTCGCCATGAATGTACTGCGCAATGGCGATGTTACCTTTTGCGCTGAGCGTCGGAAGAAGATTGAAACGCTGAAAGACGAAACCGATTTTACTGCGGCGGAGTTTGGTCCGCGCCGAATCGCGCATTTCCGTCAGATCGTTGCCGTCGACTAGGACTTTGCCGCGTGAGGCCTGTGCTAATCCGCCGATGACGTAAAGCAGTGAAGACTTGCCGCAGCCCGAAGGCCCCATCACCGCGACAGATTCGCCCGGCTGCACCTCAAAATTGACGCCACGCAGCGCCGGAACTTCGACCTTGCCGGCGTGATAGAGCTTCCAGAGATTTTCGGTCTTGAGTATCGGCTCCACGCTTCGCTTTCTTGTCTCCTGGTTTTCAGCGCTCCGCAAGCCTGATTGTGGCGCTCGTATTGTAGCTGCGATTCCCACTAGTGCCTAGCAACGTACGGCTTTTCCTAACAGCGCGATCCCGCGAAAAGCAAGACCGCAGGCGCACTCTCAGTCAAATGTCAGCGCCTCGACGACGTCTTTTCGGCTGGCAACCCATGCCGGGTAGCTTGCTCCGACGAGAGTGCCAAGCAGCGCGATCAACCCCGCACGCACTACCCACGCAGGAGTGATCAGAATCGATAATGTCGGAAATCCCGCCTGGAAAGCGGCCCGCACGCCGTAGCTGAGCGCAACGCCTCCTGCAATTCCACCGAGGCAGAGCAAGGCGGACTCCATCAGCAACGCGCGGATGATAAAGGGCGGATTCGCGCCAAGCGACTTGAGCACACCGATGTCGCGGGTGCGTTCGATTACGGTGGTATACATTGTCAGAAAAATTACGAGCAATCCGATTGAAACGGCCAGGGCGATCATCGCGTCGATGAACACCTGCAGGCCCGGGATATTCGTCGAGGTCATCAATGAAAGCAAATCTTTCAGCGGACGAATCGTGTAGCCGGGAAAGTTCTCCGGCTTGCGCATCTCCTCCATAACGTCCTCGGCGTGTTCCGGACGCGTACACTTGATGAAAAAGATGGAAGCTTTGTCGTGCGCGCCCACAAGATCCTGAAGAGTCGCGATGGGAACAAAAACGCGCGAGCCTTTGCCGTGTTCGACGATTCCCGCGACGTGCCAGTTGTTGTTGAACAGGTTGTAAGTATCGCCGACCTTCAGGTTCTTCGCGCGCGCGGCCCAATCATCCACTAGAACATCGTCGGGAGCCTCCATGTCGTGGCCCGAGAGAAAAATAAATCCGCCGGTAACTTCGCGGAAGGAATCGCGGTCGATGCCGTAAACAACTTCCACGCCGCCGGTGGAATTGAATTGCAAGAGAGCGGGTGCGACGGCCTGCACGTATTTGAGATCCTTGAGTTTGTCGCCGATCTTGATCGGCATGGGCGAGCCGCTGAAGCCAAGGAAGATCGACGCCGCGGGTGGCTGGAGCATGATGTCCGCGCCAATCCCTTCGATGCGCTTTGCGGTTTCCGTGAGCAGTCCTGATGTAAGACCGACAATCAGAACAACCAGCGCTACTTCGACGGAGATGGCGATGATGCCGATCAAGGTCCGAGCGGGCCGGTGCAACAGATTGCGGAAAATTAATTCACCCATCATGGATGCGAGTCCCTGGTGGGCTGCTTCGCGTCGGCTGTAGTGTTGACGCGGACAAGTTCCGAATTCTCGGGCTGCGCGAGTTGGAAACGGTCAGCGCTCAAATTGATGTTCAAATCGATTTTCGAAACCTGCAGGTCGAGGCGATAATCGTCGTGTGGCCGGTCGATTCGTAGGGCGCGCGGAAAAATCTGTGGGCCGCCTGCGGGTTTGGGAGCGCTAGCACTCTGATCCGGCAGAGGCTGCCAATCTGAAAATCGCACATCGGAGAGCAGCACGCCTTTGGGGCCGTAGGACTGAAGCCGAACGACGTTCAGGTCCGCGCGGTCAAACCAAATTTTGCGAAAAATTTCCGTGCTGTATCCGCCGCGCAGTACGGTGAGCACGTAAAAGCGCGAATTCTCGTCGTTGAATTCTTCAAGGAGAACCGTTTCTTCCTTACGAATTTCCGGCCAAAGCAAAGCATCCAGCAAATGTTGCGGGCGCAAATTTTCCAGCGGCTTATCACTGTTGCGTTCGACAGCAACCTCTCCAACCAAAAATTTGTTTTTTGTCGGCAACCACACGCGGAACTCTTTGCCATCGCTCGCCATATCAAAGATTGTTTTGCCGATCACCGGCGCCTGGCCCACCATGCGAACATTCGCGGGCCGCGAGGCAAGCAGGAACGCCTTAACCTCGTGATACTCCTGAATCAATCCGGAATATTTTGAGCCAGCGGTCGTCTTCAATTCAACAGTGGCATTGAGCGATTTCACGCTTGAGGCAAACGCGTTGTACTTGTCCAGCAGTTCGTCGCGCGTTGCATCCTTCGCAACCGGGCGCTCCTGTTTTAGAACGTTTTGCCTTCTGCTGACGCCGTTATTCGCGGCACAGCCGCCGGAAATGGCCGCCAGTGTCGCCACTGCCATCCATAGATTTGGTCGTTTCATCCGCAATTCCGGCACACTTAATCCAAATATAGCAATCTAGCAACCACATCCAGAGGCGTCAATCGGGCGGATAAATCTACATTCCGCAGGGGATTAATGCGGCCGCGAGATATGTACATCAAATGATTGGGTTGCGGGACGCACGCGTCGTATCACTTCGCTGCTCCAGAGTGTTTGGCTGAGCAGTGTGACCCAGCCGTCTTCAAATTCGCAGACCGCGCAAAACGTGTACCGCTGGTAAGCGGACTGATACGCGTCCAGCCCTCGTTGCGAAAGTTCGCTGGTGAGCGGAGCGTCTTCCTCGTTCACTCGAACGCCAGCGCGAAATCCAAACGTTTCTGCTTCGAAACGCTCAAAAATCTGCTGCAATTGTTCTTGAGCCGGCTGCGGAATCACCATACAACGCGGGCCCGCATCGCGAAAGGCGATCTGCTTTGCCGCGCAGAAATCGCGGACACGAGCAAGGTGACTAAAAAAATCAATGACGAATGGCTCGTTGCCCACGAGCAGCGGGAAAACCGCTGCCCAGAAATCCGTGGCTTGCTTTCCCCGAACCGGTTCGCGACTTTCGGTTTCCAGGATTTCCATGCTGACGGCTTTGACGTCCGCTCCGAGATCAAGCGCTTCCACATCCAACGAAAACGCGGGGAGATCGAGGGAATCTTTAGCGGTTGAACCGTTTGCGCGTGCGCTCATTCCTCTTCTTCTATCTTGGGAAATTTCTCGCGGAAGTCCGGTGACTGCTTCCGCACGTCCAGCCAATCAAAAAACGCGTCCGGATTTTCGAGCCAGATCCGGAACCAGCTAGCGATCTCTTCTTTTTCCGCGCGCTTGTGCGCTTCAACTTTGTGATTTCGGGCAATCATCTCCGCGCGGCGCTTCCCCAGCCGGCCAACTTCCATTACGCGTTCCGCTGCCGCTTTTTCTCCATGCGCCTTGAATCGCCGCAGCAATTCATCCAGGCGCATCAGGCTGACTTCCGCGTCACTCAATGTCTTGAAGTGCAGCAAGTCCTCGAATTCCTCTTCAAACTGGTCCTCGGCTTCTTCCTGCTGCGTCAGGACGACTTTCCATCCCGCCGATTGCAGAACATCCGCGATGTAATCCGAACCGGTCTTGCCTTCGGCGCCATGCTCCGCCAAAAGTTTCCTGCGGAGTTGATCGATCTCTGCAGGCGTCCATCTTTCCGCGCCGATGGCAGCCGCGGCGCGCAGAATCATCGCTTTTTTTGTTTCGAGCGTTTCCGTCATTTGCCTGAACCTCTGCGCTTCTTTCCCTGCGATTTGTTGTGCGCAGCCTGCGCGGGTGGAGGATCGGCCGGTTGTCCCGCCAGCAAGCGACGATAGCGACTCACATTGTGATTATGCTCTGCAAGCGTCGCGCTGAAAAAATGCCCGCCCTGCGTATTTGCGACGAAGTAGAGGAACTGAGTGTCCGCGGGGGCGAGTGCAGCGCGAAGAGAAATCTCGCCAGGGTTTCCAATCGGGCCCGGCGGAAGTCCTCCATGCATATAAGTGTTGTAGGGCGAGTCGTCGCGCAGGTCGTTGAGACTCAGCGAGCCATTGTAGCGGCCTTGTTGTTCCAGCGCGTAAATTACCGTCGGGTCGCATTGCAGAGGCATGCCTTTCCTCCGGCGGTTCTCGAAGACCCCCGCAACCAGCGGCCGTTCGTCTGGCTTCGGCGTTTCGCGTTCGACGAGCGAGGCCAGGGTGATTGTCGAAAGCAGCGGGCGTCCCAGCGCTTGTCCGGTTTTGTCCGGACCTGGTGGCATGATCTGCGACCATTCATCGCGGAATTTTTGTGTCATCTGCGCAGCCAGTTCGTTTGCCGCAGGGTGGCGCGGCAAATGATACGTGGCGGGGAAAAGAAATCCTTCGAGAGTCTTGGCCTGCGGAGCGAGGTCATGAATAATTTCGGGGTTTTTTGCAGCAGCGAGGAATTCGTCCGCGGGCAGAAATTTTGCGTCCTGCAATTCTCGCGCGATATCGAACATTGTCTCGCCTTCCCGGATAGTGAACGGCCGCTCGTACACGTTGCCATTCGCGAGTGACCAGAAAACCTCTTTGCTGCTGACCGGGTGATCGAAATGATATTCGCCTGCTTGCAGTGTGCGCCGCGGATGCCGTCTTGCGTACACTTCGAACGCGATAGCGTTGCGAATCACGCCATTTCTTTCCAGCAATCGCGCCACGCTGCGGCTTGACGCACCGTGCGGCACGTCGACGAAAACGCCTTCGCCAAAATAGGAGCCATATGGCTTTTCGATGGAGTATGCGACATACCCGGCCACCGCACCACCAACCAGTAATACCAGCAACAGCAGCTTCGCCAGAAACTTCATCTCAACCTGCCTCCTGCGAAGCGTCATTAACGCGAGCCAGATACTCTCGAAGAATAATCGTTGCGGCCACGGCGTCTACCGTAATCTTCTCGGAGTCTTTCTTTTTCTTGGATGCGCCGTCGATCTGTTTCGATTTGCGGCCGAATTCTTCTTCAAGCATCCGCTCGGCTTCCCAGCTCGTCAGACGCTCATCCGCCATTTCGACAGCAACGCCGATCTGCTTTCGCATGCGTTGCGCGAATCGTTCGGTCTCTTCGGCCATTTCACCGCGAGAACCATCCAGGCGCAAGGGAAGACCAACAAGGATCAGCTTCACCGCGTTGTCCCGCGCGAGTTCGCGGAGGCGCCGCATGTCTTCATTACGGTTGATCCGCTCAAGTGTTCCTAGTGGTTGCGCGACTCCGCGCACAGAGTCTGCGATGGCTAGTCCGATGCGCGCGCGTCCATAATCCACGGCCAGAATTTTGGCGGCGGTAGAGGCGTTGGGTGCGGCGAGTCCTGTAGATAGGGGTGCGCGGCTCACACCTTTATTATATCGCCTACGGCTTGCGGCCTCGCGTGCCACTTTGCCATTGCTCCCAATAACCCAAGAGCTTCATCTGTTCGTCGAGGCCTGTCTCCTTGACGAGTGCGTCGAGTTCACCGCGCGAAAGGCGCTTGCCAAGCGGCTCCGCGCGGTCAGCGATGCCCCAGGCGGTAAGCGCTGCAATGACCGTGTTCAATTTCAGCTCGCGCTGATCTACCTTGTCGAACGTATCCGATGCGGCGTGATAATTGGCAAGATAGTTGGAAATTTCCTGGTTGGCGACGAACGTCGGAACGCCTTCGAGCAGAAAGTCAAAATTGTCGGTACCGAACGAAGCATCGCTCGTGTGTTGCGTTGCGCCCCACGCGTCCAGCAGCTTCAGGATCTGGCGTAAGCCGGCTTCCGTGTCGCGGCGCCCACCAAGCGAATAGCCGGTGACCCGTCCGCTGCCAGAATCAAAAATAATCACACCGCGAATCTTGTCGAGTTCGCTCTCGTGTGCTTTCACGTAGGCAAAGGAGCCAACGGTTCCTTGCTCTTCACCTGTGAACAAGACAAAACGAATCGTGCGTTTTGGAACGAGGCCAATTGCTTTTATCGCTCGCGCGGCTTCCATCACCAGCGCCGCGTTGCATCCATTGTCAAGAGCTCCCGTGCCGAGTTCCCACGAGTCGAGATGAGCGCCGAGAATGACGACTTCATCCGGCTTTTTGTAGCCGCGAATTTCGCCGACCACATTTTCCTGTGCGACCGGGCCGCCGATTTCGTTCGGCATTGCGAGCTTTACGCGAACCTTTCCCGGATTTGCCACGACGAGTCGCGCGAGCTTCAATGCGTCTTCTCGCGCAACGACAGCTTGAGGAATTTTGTCGATCGCTCCATTCAGCGCGTTGGTGTGCCGATAGAGTAGCAGACGCTCGCGAGCCCCTGTCCACAAAATCGCCGCTGCGCCTTCTTTTACTGCGCGGGCGATAATCGTAGGCGGGCGCATGTATTCGTTGAAGAGGTCTGGCCAAGTAGAGCCGATCTCGCTATGCACCAGCAGAATTGCACCTTTTAGGCTTCCCACGTGCGAAAGGTCGGCGTCTGAGCCCACGCCGATATCAATTATGTTGGTTTCGATGTCCTCGCGTGGCGTGGCAGGTCCCCAGCCTTCGGATACGGCGCGCAACTGTACGCTGCTTGCTGCCGGAGAAGTGATCGTGAGCCGTGTCGCGCCTTCCTTCCAGGTCACCGGCATCGTGTATTTTTCCGTGTGGACATCCACACCCGCGGCGCGAAATCCTGCGACCCCCCACTGCACTGCCTTCGCCATTTCGGGTGAGCCGGATACGCGGCCGCCAATTTCGTCCGTCAGCCGTCTCAGATTTTCGATCATGGGTGAGTCGCCAAGAATCAGCGGCAACAGTTTGCCAGCCGCTTCCGCGCACGATGACGTCTCGGTTGCCGAGCAGGCGGGCGTCACGGGACTTCCTTGCGGCACGTGCAGCGGATCAACTTTCACCGGCGGCAATTGTCCAAATGCGATTAGAGAAAGGACTCCGCTGAGTAAGACAAACAAGAACGAAGGTCGCAGGATTGAATGCATTTCGGCATAGACTCCGATGAAAGATCGAACCGCCTCGCGCGGCTAGCCAGAGAGGTGAGAGTATAACGCGAAGCCAGCACATGGCCTCCTCACACCCTAAGATTTCTGTGCCGTTCGCAGGGTTCGTAATAGATGAAAAACAGTTGTCTTGCTTCTACAAGACGGGTAAGGCTAGACCGCATCGTGTCCCACAACTCTGGAGAGAAATCGTGAATTATCCAATACCCATACGTCCCAGCTGGTGGTACAGCCTACTTGCAATCCCAGCTGCTCTGGTCGGGATTGGATTATTTGCCTATTTTCTCTTGACCGGCATCAAAGGCGCGACTGCCACTCTTACTCAAGTCGTTGTTCCGGGTGGAGTCGCTCTCAACATCACGAACCCTGGTTCCTACACAATTTTTCTGGAGCAGCCATCCACGGTGAACGGCAAGACGTATTCAAGCACTGAGTCGGTGGACGCGCTGTTGTGCAATATGACTGAGCAACTCCCCAGTCAAACCAGCACCGAATCTCCCAGAACGGCAGTGCCGTTACGCCGACCTTCGCTCAACATCACCTACTCACTGGGTAATCGGGCCGGACGATCCGTTCTGGAATTCCGCGCTGATGAACCCGGTTTGTATCATCTTTCGTGCGCGTATCCGGAGGGAAAAGCGGGACCGGAAACGGTCCTCGCGATTGGAACCGGCGTCGGCGCCAGAATTGTCGGAACGCTCATGCGGAGCTTTTGGGGACTTATGGTCGGTATCGGGCTCGCGGCAGGTGTGATCATTACAATTTTTGCCAAACGAGGCAGATTGCGCCGTGCCTCGCTTCTCGAAAGAAACCGCGCCGATCAGGCGCGGCTCGCCGACGGAATTCCACAGCGACCGCAGTTCTAATTGCGCTCGTTTTTTTGCAGGAGTTCTGGTCGAACCACGCAATCCGCAACCACCGCAATCTGCTTCATTTCGGCAACATCATGAACGCGGACGATGTGTGCGCCATTCAGGATACTCGCCGCAACCGTTGCCGCAGTGCCCCAGATTCGCTCCTCGGCAGGGGCTGGTTTCCCGTTTTTCGCAAGTGTCGCTCCGAGGAAGCCCTTGCGCGAAGTTCCTACCATCAGGGGATAACCAAGTGTCGCAAGTTTCGGCAGTTTCGCCAGCAGTTCATAATTTTGTGCATAGTTTTTGCCGAAGCCGATTCCCGGATCAATCACCATCTGCGAAGAGGGCACGCCGTATTTCTTTGCCGTTGCGATCGATTGTTTCAGTCCACCTATGACATCGCGCATCACATCACGCGCAAACGGGCCCTTCTGCATCGTTCTTGGCGTTCCTCGCATGTGCATCAAGATGAGCGCCGCTCCGCGCCGCGCCACAATGCGCGCGAGCTCCGGATCGGTGCGCAAGCCAGAAATGTCGTTGACGATTTCCGCGCCAGCGCCGAGCGCCATCTCTGCCACAGTTGCTTTTTGCGTGTCCACCGAAATAGGAATCTTCAGTTTGCCGCGTAGCTGTTCCAGCACGGGCAGCAATCTGCTCAATTCTTCTGCGACGGAAATTTCTTGCGATCCAGGCCGCGTCGATTCCGCGCCAACATCAACGATGTCCGCTCCATCGCTCTGCATTGCCAGCGCATGCTGCACTGCGCGCTTTGCATCAAAAAACTTCCCTCCGTCAGAAAAGCTGTCCGGCGTGACGTTCAACACGCCCATCACGAGCGTGCGCTTGCCAAGCGTGAACGTCCCGGAGCGCAGCTTCAGATGGAAAATTTTGCGTGGAGACATTTGCGAGGGCTGCAGATTCCAGAGCGGCACTTCAGTCGAGGTCGAAATCACGAATCGGTTTACCGGCCGGAGCATCCTTCGCTTTTTTCATTCCCTCTTCAAACTTTTTTGCCAGGATGTCTTCCTTGTTCGTCTCCTGAAACCACGAATCGGCAAATTTATCTTCGCGTTGGCGTTTTTGTTCTTCAAGGATGCTCGACGCCTGCGTCAGGTCCACGTCCGGTCCCGGTCTTACCGGCACTTCGTGAGACAATACCGCGCCGAACACCGGATCAACCACCAATTTCGCGTGGCAGCACGGGCAAGTCACGTTCAGGTTTTCGCCGTCCTTCAGTCCCATAACTTTATTGTACTCCCGCCAGTCAAAAAAGTAGGGGGCACGATCGCTCGTGCCCCTGATTCTCCAGTTTCTTTCGAATACTTACGCTTTGGCCGGGCTATCTCCCCGCGTAAACCCAGGTGCAGGCCGCAATTCCGGCCGTACTACTTTCGGGTCCGCCGCCGGCGCGCCCTGTGGCGGCACAGTTGGAGGCGTCCGCGGCTTTTCCGGCAGCGGCTTGCCTTCGATCAGCAAACGAACTTCATTGGCATCCAGCACCTCGCGCTCGAGCAGTCCCTGCGCAATGCGCTCCAGAATGTCTCGATGAGTGTTCTGAATATTTTTCGCGCTTTCATAAGCGATGCTGACGATTCGTTTCACTTCCTTGTCGATGTCCACGGCCGTGGCTTCGCTGAAGTCGCGGTGCTGGGCAATTTCGCGGCCAAGAAAAATCGCCTCTTCCTTTTTGCCGAAAGCCAGCGGCCCCAGTTCGCTCATGCCCCACTCGCAAACCATGTTGCGCGCAATGTCCGTTGCACGTTCGATGTCATTGCCGGCACCGGTGGTGATGTGGCCAAGGAACATTTCTTCAGCGGTGCGGCCGCCCATTAACACAGCGAGCATGCCCTCCAAGTGTTCCTTGGTGTAGGAGTGCTTGTCGTCCGTCGGCAATTGCATCGTCAAGCCCAATGCCATACCACGCGGAATAATCGTAACTTTGTGAACAGGATCGGCGCCTGGAGTCATAGCCGCAACCAGCGCATGCCCCGCTTCATGGTACGCGGTATTTTTCTTCTCTTCGTCAGACAAGATCAAGGACTTGCGCTCAACGCCCATCAACACTTTGTCCTTGGCCATTTCAAAGTCGGCCATCAATATGAATTTGCGATTCTGGCGTGCCGCCCACAAAGCAGCTTCGTTGGCCAGGCTTTCGAGGTCCGCGCCAGAGAATCCCGGTGTGCCGCGCGCGATGATCGAGAGATCCACGTCGTCGGCAATCGGCTTTTTGCGGGTGTGCACGCGAAGGATTTCTTCGCGGCCCTTCACGTCCGGCCGCGCGACAACGACACGGCGGTCGAAGCGGCCCGGCCGCAGCAATGCTGGGTCCAGTACGTCAGGCCGGTTGGTTGCGGCGATCAGGATCACGCCTTCGTTTGATTCAAATCCGTCCATCTCGACCAGCAGCGCGTTCAATGTCTGTTCGCGCTCGTCGTGGCCACCGCCAAGTCCAGCGCCACGGTGGCGCCCGACAGCATCGATTTCATCGATGAAGATGATGCAAGGCGCGTTCTTTTTGCCTTGTTCAAACAAGTCGCGCACGCGGCTTGCGCCAACGCCGACAAACATTTCGACGAAGTCCGAACCCGAAATCGAGAAAAACGGAACGTTCGCTTCGCCGGCGATCGCGCGAGCCAGCAAGGTCTTACCCGTTCCAGGAGGCCCGACCAGCAACACGCCCTTGGGAATGCGGCCACCAAGCTTCTGGAATTTTTGCGGATCTTTCAGGAACTCAATAATTTCCTGCAGCTCTTCCTTCGCTTCGTCGGTGCCCGCAACGTCCTTGAAGGTCACCTTCTTTTGCTGCGCCGAAAGCAGTCTTGCCCGGGATTTTCCGAAGCTCAACGCTTTGTTGCCGCCAGCCTGCATCTGCCTCATCAGGAACAAGCAGAACCCGACCAGCAGCAGCAATGGCAACGCATTCAGCAGAATGATCAGCCAATCGCCGCTCCGCACTTCCTTCACATTAATCAGGACCTGCTTTTCGCGAAGCACTTTGCTCAGGTTCGGTGCGTCTTCTTTGAAAATCGTCGTATGGAACTTCTTATTGGCCGGCTTTACATATTCGCCCTGCAACTCATAACTGTTCGGCGAGAGGTACATAGTGACTTCTTTAACGTCACCCTGGTCCACGTGCGCCATGAACTCGCTATAGCTTGGGGTATCCTCGCGCGCCGCTTGCCCGTTTGCCGAGACGAGCCTCCAGAGCATTACGCCCAGCAGCACGATCGAGAGCCAGAATAAAATTGTTTTCGCTGTCGAACTCGGATTCACGTTTTACCTCTCTAAACTGGTTCCGAAAATCTTTTCAAAAACTCGCGTTGTCGCGCTTTCTCTAGCGTTTCCTCTTCTTACTATGAGACGCCAAATTCCTCTGCTTGCGCCCTGCCGGTTTCTTGCTTCCAGCAGAAAGATTACGTTCGTTTCGACGCTTGCCTGCAGCATCGCTCAGCCCGTATCCAACCCACTCTAGGTTAGATGCGGTTTGGAACACAAAGTAATCCGGCTCCAGATCCACGTGTCGGCCTGACATCTTGTCCAGCAAGACTGCCAGGCGAAGCGACCTGGGCTGGGATTCCGCCAGGCGCCGCAATAAGAATTCCTGCGTTATACCAGTGTCCATTACAGCGTCCAGCACCAGAACGTCGCGTCCCTTCAAATCCGGCCTGGAGCCAAATAACACTTCACGCCGTGCATGATTCCCCTGCTGGACGTCGCGAACTTGTTCCCGCACAAAATGACATACCATCGGCGAAGCCACGTTGCGCAGCAGATCTGCCGCGAAGACGAAGCCACGATCCATCGTGACCACTACGTCCAGCCGGCGTCCTTGATACATCCGGGAAATCTGCTTACCCAGTGCGGCAACGCGTGCGGATATGCGTTGCGCCGAGTAGGAAGAAACTCGCTTAGCGCTCACTTTGTACACTCCAGATTGCGTTCGGAAACGTATTCCAGGTGCCCACGCAGGCGCTGCTGCCCCTTCCTACTAATAGTGTCTCGCCTGTTGTGTGGCCAGTCAATCGCTGTGAACTAGAAAAACCATTTTGTTCCCTAAATGCTCACACTGCATGGCGGGAGCCGATCCTGTGAGAAATCTCATCGAGAATTCGGCCGTGGTTGGAACAGCAGCGCGTCTGTTTCCTTCACCACGTCGATTCCCCCCGGGATCTGCAAACGTTTGCCGGGTTCGCCCGATTTGGCAAGCACAACGATTGCTCCGATGTGCCCGGCGGAGACTTGCCCGCGCCGTTGTCTTGTTCGCTTGACGATTTCCTGAATCAATTTCGCTCGCAACACGCTGGACGTTGCGCTCTGTTCCACCCCGAACGGATTGAACATTGCGGCCACGCTAATCCGTGCCCTGTTTCCATTCATCACCACGCTTTGGTCGAAAAGATGTCCGGCGAGTTCCTCGACAAATGAAGCCTGCTCGTGTGCACGCTGTGCCAGTGCGGCAAGATGTTCGACTACCGCTGGGTTGAACTGCTTTTCGAGGAGCGGCAACAATTTGCTGCGCATGCGGGCCCGCATACGCGCGGTATCGCGGTTTGTCGCGTCTTCGCGCCAGGTCTGTTTCTTTTCGCGCAGATACTTTCGCAATTCGTCATGCCGGAATTCCAGCAACGGCCGTACAACGGTCCCGGCGACGGAATGAATTCCAGCAAGTCCCGCGACCCCCGTTCCGCGCACAATATGCGCTAGAACTGTTTCCGCTTGGTCATCCATCGTGTGAGCCGTAGCGACAATCTCGGCCACGCCTTGATCGGCAATCCGTTCGAAAAATCCATACCGCGCGCGACGCGCTGCGTCTTCCAGGTTTGCTTTTTCACGTTTCGCTTTTCCCGCCACGTCGCCGCGGCCAACGTGCAATGTCACACCCAATTTTTCAGCAAGTCCTGCCACGAATTTTTCGTCCGCGTCAGACTCCTTCCCCCGCAACTTGTGATTAAAGTGAACCGCACTGACGACCATCCCCAGTTTCGACCGCAGCTCGGCAAACAGCATCAGCAGCGCAACGGAATCCGCGCCGCCGGAAACTCCGACGCCAATTTTCAGTCCGGCGCGAAACCACGGTTGTCCTTTCACGTATTCCGCGAATCTGCGCTGGATTTTTTCCTTGAACTGACTCTTCTGCACAGCCTGGCCTCATTTCGTCTGCATGATCCCACAAAAAACAGATGCAATGTACTTGGCCGCGAAGAAACAGGCTGTGATCACGCGCAAAAAAAAGAGAGGCAGCCGACCGGCTACCTCTCCGCCAGAACAGAGTTGCTCAAACGTGGTCTAGAACGTGATCTTACCCATCACCTGCACGATGCGGGCATCCGTTGCGGCCGCAGCAAACGCGCCATAGGGCGAGGTCGGCGGCTGCACGGGACTAACGATCGTGCCGAAGTTGCTGCTGTTGGCCAGGTTGGAAATGGGGTTGGCGAAGTTCACGTGGTTGAACACGTTGTATGCGTTAGCGCCAACCGTGAACGCAAGCCTTTCATGGAAATGGAACGTCTTTTTCAGCCCCAGGTCCGCGTTGAAGAATCCTGGGCCACGGAACGAATTCCGGGGAATTGTTCCGAAGGTTGTGACCGCCGATCCGCTCGCGAATTGCGAAGCCGAAAAGCAAGCTGTGTTTACGCTTGCGCCGTCGCAGGACAACGGCACGGCGCCAATGGGTTGACCGAGCACGGTGACGTTTTGAAGATTAGTTCCGCCATCAACCAGGTTCGCGCCCGTAAGTCCGTCCACGACACTGAATGGCAAACCCGTCCGGTGGAAGAATGTTCCGGAGACGGTCCATCCGCCGGCGATCGTGCTCAGCGCTCGGTTCTCGAACTTCATTGGCAGTTCCCAGACATAGCTCGCATTCAGGCTGTGACGAACGTCATAGTCCGAGTTGCTGTAATTCAAGCTCGTCGGGCTGAGCGGGCTGATCTGGTTCAACAAGCTGTCGTTGAAGCTGTATGGATCGATGCCGCCGTTCGATACATTGTCCAGCGTATGACTGAACGTGTAACTGAACTGGCCGGAGAATCCGTGCCAAAGCTGTTCCTGCACCGCTGCTGTCACTCCGTTGTAGTTCGATCTTCTATTATTTGTCAGCTGCAGAACGTTTTGCACGCGGCTGTCCGCTGCGGTGGAAGGCAGCCCGCCGAATCCGAAGCTATTCAGGTAAGGATTCTCGAGCAATTCATCGTAGCCATGGTTTCCCACGTAGTTGACAGATAGGACTGTCCGCTTTCCGATTGTGTGCTGGACCATCAGGTTCCATTCCGCGTACTTGGGATTCTGCAGTTTGCCGACTACGTCATTCAAGTTTGGAGTCGCGCAGCCTGTCGGCGCGGCGCTCAGGAAACCGGCCACGCTGCCGCCGCTGTTGAAATTATTCTGGAATGCGGTATTGCACTGCGCAACGAGTGCCGCAGCGCTGTTGGGATTGCTGCTGGCGTCAATCGTTCCCAGGGAAGAGAGCGAGAAACTCGTCACCTGCGGGAAGTTAGTCGTGAACTGGTCCAGGATCTGTCCAGGATACAAATCGGAGAAGAGTCCGATTCCGCCGCGGATCACAGTTTTGTCGCCTAGCGGGCTCCAGGCAAATCCGACCCGTGGTTCGAAGACGACTCTTTCGACGTTGGGCAGAATCCGGCTGATTCCGGTGGCTACCATTTGGTTGAAGGGAATCGTTGCATCGTGGCTCAGCTGGTCGAACGGCACGTTGCCACGGGATACGCAGTCTGACTGGCAGGTTCCGCCGGAGTTCCGGTCGGCGCGCAACGCCAGAGTAAGTTTCAGTTTCGAATTCACTCTGAATTCGTCCTGGAAATAGAAGCCCACGCTATAGAAGGCCAGCGGTTGTGAATTGTGAATCGCGAAGTTCTGCTGAATTACGCCGGCCGATCCGTTCGCGAAGTCCAGCATGCTGGACTGGATCGCAGGAAAGCTTCCTTCGCTTGCGGTGAAATCGCTGACGTCGTCGCGGCGGAAGTTTACACCCAACTTGAACGTGTGTTTTCCACGCTCGATCGAAAGGTCGTCCACAAGCTGCCACTGGGTTACATTGCGGCCCTGGGGAAAAACGGATCAGATCCCGATCCTGAGCCGAGCGGTGTCAGGCTCGTGTCGTTGGTGCTCAAAATAAAGGGAAACGCCGAAAGCGCGCTGCTGAGGTTCGGGCTTTGGAACAGCGCGGAGTAATACAGCACAGAACCGACAAAGTTGTTCACCACGCGCGGACTGAAAACGTGCGTGTAGTTCAATTGGCCTTCGTTCTGTGGCTGATTACTCTGGATGTTGAAAACCGGATCGATCGGGTCCGTGTACGTCGGCTGGCTGCCACGATCGAATTTCACTCGGCCGAAGATTTTGTCCTTGTCGCTGAATTCATAGTCCACACGGCCGCTGAGCAGCCATTCGCGGTTGCCGTTTGGCACCGACACCCGATATTGCGCAAGGCAGGGGGTTGTCGCAAACGGCCAACTGGCTATCGGGAATTTTCTAAGGCGTGCGATAACTTTCGCACTTGCCCGAGCAGCCGGGAATACTTCTCTGCACATGGTGCATTGCCGGTATCTCTCACCTTCTAGGGAGCTTACAGGTGTGCGGATGAACGTTGTGGAAATCCTAAATTTCTTTGTTTCTAGGTGTTGACATTCCGAACCGTCCTCGCTATAGTTGCAAAGTTGTTTGGAAGCCACTCTGCTGGACAGGGAGGCCGTAGCTCTTTGACAACCGATACGATGTGCCAGAATCCGTTCGAAACCATTCGGCCTTATTCGAGCCCGAATGGTTGAGTAACATCGAGCGATCAACAATTTGCTTGGGCAGGCTGGCTCCGATTCAAATCGGAGCATTTTTTTTTCGCCCAAGCGACAGGCTTCAAACGAGAGTTTGATCCTGGCTCAGAACGAACGCTGGCGGCGTGCTTAACACATGCAAGTCGAGTGCGCGGTTGTAGCAATACAACTGGCGCACGGCGCACGGGTGCGTAACACGTGGGTAATCTGCCCTCTGATGGGGAATAACTCGCCGAAAGGCGAGCTAATTCCGCATAATATTCCGAGAACCTCGGTTTTTGGACTGAAAGGCGTAAGTCGTCGGAGGAGGAGCCCGCGCACGATTAGCTAGTTGGTAGGGTAATGGCCTACCAAGGCTTTGATCGTTAGCTGGTCTGAGAGGATGGCCAGCCACACTGGAACTGAGACACGGTCCAGACTCCTACGGGAGGCAGCAGTGGGGAATCTTGCACAATGGGCGAAAGCCTGATGCAGCGACGCCGCGTGGGGGATGAAGCTTCTCGGAGTGTAAACCCCTTTCGATCCGGACGAATGCCTCGCAAGAGGAGTGACGGTACGGATATAAGAAGCCCCGGCTAACTACGTGCCAGCAGCCGCGGTAAGACGTAGGGGGCCAGCGTTGTTCGGAATTACTGGGTGTAAAGGGTTCGTAGGCGGTGCGGCAAGTCGGGAGTGAAATCTCTGGGCTCAACCCAGAGGCTGCTTCCGAAACTGCTGTGCTTGAGTGTGGGAGAGGCGCGTGGAATTGCAGGTGTAGCGGTGAAATGCGTAGATATCTGCAGGAACACCCGTGGCGAAAGCGGCGCGCTGGACCACTACTGACGCTGAGGAACGA